>Ga0164318_10004478_pt1 | contig 13442 bp, 7 predicted proteins | sample GuaBasSedimGuay9_FD_113734 | JGI IMG/M metagenome (GOLD analysis project Ga0164318, IMG submission 113734) | Subseafloor sediment microbial communities from Guaymas Basin, Gulf of California, Mexico - Guay9, Core 4571-4, 0-3 cm | ecosystem: Environmental > Aquatic > Marine > Hydrothermal vents >...
GCGGATAATCTTTTCCAAAGGACTGATTGATATAGCATCGATTAACCCGGATGGAAAGATTGTCAGAAAGAACCGTTCCTACTCCATGCAAACAGTTTACGAGGAATATTCCGACTCCATAAAAAGCTACAAATCATCCTGGAGTGATATTCAGGTTGTGGATTGGTGGTAAAAATTGTGTTGGTTTTGGACAAATCTTCCGAATATAGATAAGAGGCATGAATATATCCTTTTGTAATTGACAAAGATATATTCTGGCTCCTATACTGTTAATGTATAAAAGAAATAGTCTTTAGGTGGTGTATGAATAATCCATTACAGCTTTCACTCGTAAATTTTCGAAAAGGTGCCTATATTATTGTAGAGGGAAAACAGAAAGCTGACTATTTTTATATTATCCGTCAGGGTAAGGTTCAGATAAGCAAGGAAGTTGAAATTGTAGAAGAGGAAGGGGGGAACCTCCTTTCTCCCGGGGACTTTTTTGGTGTCGTTTCCACTATGTCTTCGCATAGCCATATAGAAACAGCCAGAGCTGTTACCGATGTTGTTCTGATATCGGTTCATCGGGATCAATACGGTCTGCTGATTGAAAAAAACACCCCTGTTGCAATGAAGATTATCCAGCAATTCAGCAAAAAGATGCGTTATCTTGATGAAGAACTAACCAGGATCACCTTAAAGAGTGCCGGGAATTCCAGTCCTGATCATCTTTTCCGTGTAGCTGAGTACTATGCCCGTCAGAGTCAGTATAATCTTGCATATTACGCGTATCACCAATACATAAAGTACTGTCAAACCGGGGCTCACATAAAAACAGCCAGGGAAAGGATGGGGAAGATCAGACCCTATTCCAAAGCGGTGTACTTGGATGGAAGCAATGAGGAATTCACCAGAACATACCCCAAGGGAACAATGATCTTTTCCGAGAATCAGCCGGGGCAGGAGCTGTACATAATCCAGAAAGGGAGTGTCAAGATAACCAAGATTGTAAATGATAACGAGGTTATGCTTGCACTGCTCAAGACGGGAGATATATTCGGGGAGATGTCTCTTCTTGAAGACAAACCCAGAAGTGCTTCCGCCATAGCCCATGAAGATGCTGTCCTTTTGGCAGTGAACAAGGCAAACTTTAAACTTATGGTTACCTCACAGCCACAGATTATAACCAGATTGACCCAGCTCCTTTCCGAAAGAATATGGTTTATATACAAACAGCTTGCAAATACCCAGATAACGGACAACCTTGGTAGAATGTATGATGCCCTCTCAATTCAGCTTGAAAAACTGAGAGTTTACATAAAAGCTGAGGCCTATACCTTCGATTTTGGTCCCAAGGAACTTGTAAACATGGTGGGGCTTTCGAAGGAAGAGGGAAATACAGCAATCAGACAGCTCTTTCAGAACAACAAGTTCAAGATTGTGGACAATAAAATCAGGGTTTCCGATATTGAAGAGATTGATAAGCAGGCAAAATATTACCGGAAAATGGAAAGAATCTCACGTGCCCGGAAAGCGGCAGCTGCCCGAAGGTAATAAGTTCCTCGTAACCTTGAAGTAGTTTCTCATGTTTGATATTATTCGGTCTCATAATATGATGGAATTCAGGAGCCGAATATGAAAGCAATTGAACTTTCACGGGTATTCAACCCCGCTGATTTTGAAGATAGAATATACAAATACTGGATGGATAACGATCTTTTTTCTCCAAAAGAGAGCGGCAATCCTGAAAAAGACAATAACCCTTTTACTATTGTTATACCGCCTCCCAATGTTACCGGTGTACTGCATATGGGACACGGACTGAACAATACGCTGCAGGATATATTAATTAGATATTACAGAATGACAGGCCGTCCGACTTTATGGCTGCCTGGAACGGACCATGCGGGAATTGCTACCCAGAATATAGTTGAAAGAAAACTCCGTACAAAGGGGATAGAGAGAACCGAAATAGGCAGGGAAAAGTTTGTTGAGGAAACCTGGAAGGTCAAGAAAGAACATCATGCTGTTATAACCAGGCAGCTGCAGAAGATCGGAGCTTCGGTCGACTGGAAGAGGGAACGGTTTACCCTGGATGAGGGGTTGTCCCGGGCAGTGCGGGAGGTATTTGTAGCACTTTACGAGAAGAAACTAATCTACAAGGGGAACTATCTGGTTAACTGGTGTTCTTCCTGTGGAACAGCCCTGTCGGACGATGAAGTAGAACATAAAGAGCTTCCCGGAAAATTGTATCATTATTATTATCCCCTTTCAGACGGATCGGGGAAGATAGAGATTGCAACTACCAGGCCTGAGACAATGTTTGGTGACAGTGCTGTTGCCGTGCATCCCGATGACGATAGATACAAAAATCTCGTAGACCAAGAGGTTGATCTTCCCCTTACCGGAAGAAAAATAAAGATAATAGCGGATTCATACGTTTCCATGGAGTTTGGAACAGGTGCGGTAAAGATCACTCCCGGACACGATCCAAACGACTGGGAGATTGGAGAAAGGCATAATCTTGAAAAGATAAATATTCTGAATCCTGACGGGACATTGAATCACAATGTTCCTGAGAAGTACCGAGGCATGGAGCCGGAGAAAGCAAGGAAACTGGTCGTAGACGATCTGAAGAAAGCAGGAGTTTTTATTAAAGAGGAAGAGCATAACCACCAGGTGGGACACTGTTACCGGTGTAACACCGTGATTGAACCCTACATGTCAGAGCAGTGGTTTGTAAGTATGAAGGGGATGGCGGAGAAAGCTCTAAAGGCCTTGGAAGATGATACCATACGGTTTTATCCCCGAAAATGGGAGAATACCTACAAGCACTGGCTAACGGGGATCCGTGACTGGTGTATAAGCCGTCAGCTCTGGTGGGGACACCGGATTCCGGTATGGTACTGCAATGACTGTGGGGAGATGATGGTCTCAAGAGAGGATCCTGCTGAATGTTCTTCCTGCGGAAGTAAAAACATACGGCAGGATGAAGATGTGCTGGATACCTGGTTTTCGTCATGGCTGTGGCCTTTTTCCACTCTCGGTTGGCCGGATAAGACTCCTGATCTTGAAAAATTTTTTCCAACATCCACCCTGGTTACCGGGTACGATATAATATTTTTCTGGGTTGCCAGAATGATTATGGCCAGCGAAGAATTTCTTGGGCAGGCTCCGTTCAGGGATATTTACATTACAGGACTTGTCCGTGACAAAAAGGGGCGGAAGATGTCCAAGTCCCTGGGCAACGGCCTGGATCCTTTGGAAATTGTAGAAGAATATGGGGCTGATTCCATGAAATTTACCCTGGTTTATCTTGCAGCACAGGGACAGGATATCCTGATTGATAACGATTCTTTCAAGCTGGGATCAAAGTTCGCCAACAAAGTATGGAATGCGACACGGTTTATACTGATGAATTTGGAGGGAAAAACATTTCTTCCGGAGGAGAGCATCAAACGTAAAAATATAGACAAGTGGGTTTATTCCCGTCTTAATAATGCTGCTGGTTCAGTTAAGCGAGCGATAGAGGGTTACCGGTTTAACGATGCAGCCCAGGCGGTGTACGATTTCTTCTGGAATGATCTGTGCGACTGGTATCTCGAAGCATCCAAGCTTGATCTCTACAGCAAGGATCAGGACCGTGCAAACAGGGCCATAACCCTGCTTGTTGGTGTCCTGGAAGAATCTATGCGGCTGTTGCATCCGTTTCTCTCCTTTATTACGGAGGAGATCTATCAGAAGCTTCCAAATACATCCACAGCTGTAATTCAGGCTCCTTATCCGGAGGAAAGAGATGACCGTAAAAATGGAGAAGTAGAAGCGGGATTTGCCCTGGTTCAGAGTTTAATCAAGAGTATACGGACCTTAAGAAGTGAGTTTACCATTCCTCCGGACAAGAAAATTCCTGTTACTGTAGTGATGGAGAACAATTTCAAGGGAGCAGCTTACTTTGAAGAATTTTATGATCTGATAAAAACTCTGACCGGAGCATCTGAGCTTAAAATCGGGTATGAAAAACCGGAGATGGAGGGGAGTATCCCTGCTGCAGGCAGTGGTTTTGAGGCTTTTGCATATATCAGGGATGTTGTGGATCTTCCCAGGGAGATCGAAAAACTCAACAAAGAGCTTTTCAAGGTAACAAAACTGTATGGAACAACTGAGAAAAAGCTGAACAACAGCAAGTTCCTGTCCAACGCTCCAAAAGAGGTTGTGGAAAAAGAGAAAGGAAAACTGGCGGAATTCAGGGAGCGGATCGGAAAAATCAAAAAATATTTAGAAGATCTTGAACAGTAAGTAATAATAAGGGTTGCTATATAGATAATATATGATATATTCTTTTTAAGTATAGCTAACTAAAAGGAGACAATAATGAGTAAATCTGCAGTCCATGAGTATATTTCAGGCAGGAAAATAGAAGATATTGATACCGGTTTCCTGGCATATCTTGCAGCTCTCGAGAAAGTACAGGATGTTTCAAAGGAAACAGCGGCTTCTATTGTTAAAGAGTTTGAGAATCAGAGAACGAATCTGAAACTTATTGCCAGCGAAAATTTTACTTCTCTTGCCACCCAGCTTGCAGCCGGTAATCTGCTGACAGATAACTACGCAGAAGGGTATCCATACCACAGATTCTATGCAGGATGTGATAACGTAGATGATATTGAAGCCTATGCGGTAGACATGGCAAAAAAAATCTTCGGAGCTGAAAATGCTTTTGTCCAGCCCCACAGCGGTGCAGATGCAAATCTTATTGCGTACTGGGCAATCCTTACAACAAAAATAGAAGGTCCCATGCTTGAGGAAATTGGTGATTTAAATCCCGCACATCTTTCAAGGCAAGACTGGGATACAGTTCGTAAAGCTCTTGGAAACCAGAAGCTTCTGGGACTTGATTACTACTCCGGAGGACATCTTACCCATGGGTACCGGTTCAACGTTTCTGCAAAGATGTTTGATGCATATACCTACAGTGTTAACAAAGAGACCGGAGTCCTGGACTATACTGAAATCGAGAAGCTTGCTATGGAAATCAAACCTTTGATTCTCCTTGCTGGTTACAGTGCATACCCCAGGTTGATCAACTTCAAGAGAATGAAAGAGATTGCTGACAAGGTCGGTGCCGTATTTATGGTTGATATGGCTCATTTTTCAGGACTTGTTGCAGGAAAGGTAATGACCGGTGAGTACAATCCAGTACCCTATGCAGATGTAGTTACAACAACCACCCATAAAACCCTGCGGGGACCGAGAAGCGGTCTTGTTCTCTGTAAGGATGAGTTTGCAGATTCCGTAAATAAGGCGTGTCCACTGGTTATGGGCGGTCCGCTTCCGCATATCATTGCTGCAAAGGCCGTTGCTCTTACTGAAGCATCAAAACCTGAATTTCAGGAATATGCAAAAGATATCGTTAAAAATTCACAAGCTCTCGCCGGGTATTGCAGCAATGAAGGGATAACTGTGGCGACCGGAGGTACTGATAACCACCTTTTCCTTCTTGATATCAGAAGTTTCGGGCTTAACGGTCGTCAGGCAGAAAATATCTTAAGAGAGTGCGGAATTACCTGTAACAGAAATGCACTTCCCTTCGATCCAAACGGACCATGGTATACCAGCGGATTGAGACTTGGTACTGCAGCTTTAACAACCCTCGGTATGGGCGATACTGAGATGAAGGAGATTGCGTCCATCATCAGGATGCTTCTTGAGAATGCTGAATCAGCAACTATCAAGACCGGCAAAAATGCAGGTAAAAAGAGTAAAGCAAAGTATGATTTGGCTCCGGAGGTTGCTCGGGAAGCACGGGAAAGGGTCAGAGTTCTTCTGGACAAGTACCCCTTATACCCTGAACTGGATCTGGATTATATGAAGGAAAAGTTTATAAGGTAGACAGAAATATTTTAAAAATAGAAAAACCGCCTCTTTTTGGAGGCGGTTTTTTGTTAGTGCGCCCGGCGAAACGGTCAAACCCGATCGAGTCACAGATTTTACCAGTCAGGTTTTAGCCGGCAGTTGTCCTCTTTCGAAAACAGGCTGGGGGGTAGTGGTTGGTTTTCTTAAAATATAGCCTTTTTTCAGGGAAACTGAGGGCTCAATAGTGTAAAATTTACCGTGATCAGCTTTGTCCACTTCAGTACCGTTTTCATCTCTGATAATAAAATCAGAATCTTTTTTAAAAAGAATATCCGGTCCAATATACTCAACAGGATCCCCTTTCCGGATCTGGTTTTTAACAATAAGCCGGTATCTGCCCGGAGAAACAGACTCCCCAATGGAACCCAGAAAGGCATACTGCCTCTCGTAACTGGTCTGGGTTGATTGTTCGATCTCTTCCTTTCCGAAATAAAATCCTGTAGAGAATTCACGGTGACTTACCTTATAGATCTCATTTTTATACTCTTCAAGATTGTCTATACCTTTACCTTCCAAAGCATCAATCGTTTTCCTGTATGCCCTGGTTACCACTGCAGTGTAGTAAATCGACTTCATCCGACCCTCAATCTTGAGAGAATCAACACCGGCATCATAAAACTTGTCAAGATAATCAATAAGACACATATCCTTGGAGGAGAGTATGGTAGTAAAACCGTCTCCTTCAATTACCGGCATGTATTCACCCGGACGCTGTTTTTCTTCAAGATATCTGTACTGCCAACGGCATGACTGGGCACAATCTCCCTGATTTGCACTTCGGTCAGACATGTACCTGCTTAAGAAACATCTGCCTGAATATGCAATGCACATTGCTCCGTGAACAAATGCTTCAAGTTCAATATCCGGCAGATAATCACGCATCTCTTTTATCTCGTCAAGCGGGGTTTCCCGTCCCAGAATTATCCTGGAAAAACCAAGATCCCGGTATAACTTCGCTGATTCTTTATTAAGACAGTTAGCCTGGGTACTCAAATGCAGCGGCGTATCGGGGAAATGTTTTTTTAGAAGCGGAATAATTCCCAGATCACTCAGTATAAAAGCGTCAAAGGGATACCTCTTAAAATAGTCTATGTTCTCCTCGAGGCTCTTTAGATCACTGTTGTGAAAGTAGATATTCAGAGCTCCGAAGAGTTTCTTGTCTCCCTTTATTTGACGAATTTTCTCCCATTCATTTTCGTAGAAGTTATCGGCTTTTGCCCTGAGGGAAAAATTTTTAATTCCGATATAGGCAGCATCTGCACCATATTCATAGGCATAGTACAGTTTTTCCAGATTTCCGGCAGGTGCGAGCAGTTCCATTATTTCCTCTTTTTAAAATCCTTATAAAATAAGGTCTATAACATCTTTCATTGTTGAAACGGTATGGAATTTAATACCCTTTTTAATATAGTCAGGTATCTCATCAAGATCCCGCAGGTTTGTTTCAGGTATCAGAACCCTTTTAATACCGTTCCTGCGGGCGGCAATTACCTTTTCTTTAAGGCCTCCAATAGGGAGCACCTTTCCTGTCAGGGACAACTCTCCTGTCATGGCGGTGTTTTTCCTAACCTGTTTACCTGTTGCCAGGGAGAGGAGGGCTCCAGCCATGGCTGCCCCGGCAGATGGACCATCTTTGGGGGTTGCCCCTTCCGGAATATGCAGGTGAATGGTAAAAGAATCAAAGTAATCAGGTTTTACGCCATAGTCTGATGCAATGGACTGGATGTACGAATATGCTATAGATGCAGATTCTTTCATGACATCCCCCATTTGACCGGTCAGCTTGAACCCTCCCTTTCCGGGGATGGCAACTGCCTCTATAAGGAGAGTATCCCCTCCAAAGTTTGTCCAGGCAAGTCCTGTTATCATTCCGGGACCGGTAATGGATTTTACGTTATCCTCTCTGAATAAAGGTTTGCCGAGGTAATCCTGGAGGCTTTCAGGTTTTATGGATACAGGGGGTTTTAGATCGCCAAGAACCATTTTTTTTGCTATTTTTCTATGAATCTTATCCAGAGCTTTTTCAAAGTTTCTCATTCCTGATTCCCTGGCGTAATGAACAGCAATATTTGAAAGAGCAGCTTTCGAGTATTTCACCTGTTTTTTTAGCAATCCTGTTCTGGAAAGAGATTTGGGAATAAGGTATTTTGTAGCAATGGCAATTTTTTCCTCTTTGATATACCCTGAGAGTCTAATCACTTCCATCCTGTCCAAAAGTGGTCTTGGGATGGTATCCAGGGTATTGGCTGTTACAATGAACAGAATATTAGAGACATCAAAGGGAATATCCAGATAATGGTCTCTAAAAGCATTATTCTGCTCAGGATCAAGTACTTCCAGCAGCGCCGAAGAGGGATCTCCCTGATAGGAGGATCCCATTTTATCAATCTCGTCAATCATAAATACAGGGTTCCTGGTTTTTACAATTTTAAGACCCTGGATTATCTTTCCGGGCATTGCTCCTACATAGGTCCGTCTATGCCCTTTTATTTCCGCTTCATCCCGCATGCCGCCTACAGAAAAGCGGAAGAATTTCTTGTTCAAAGCCCGTGCTATTGATTTGCCTACCGAAGTTTTTCCTACACCCGGGGCACCTACAAGGCAGATTATGGACCCTCTGTTATCTTTTTTCAGCTTTCTTACTGCAAGGTACTCAAGAATTCTTTCTTTGACATCCTCCAAACCGTAATGATCCTTGTCCAGAATCTTTTTTGCTTCTCCGATATCAAAATCTTCTGGTTTCGGTTCTTCCCAGGGAAGGGAAACAATAGTATCAAGATAGTTTCTTGTTACTACAAATTCCGAGGCGTTGGGATCCATAAGGGAAAACTTTTCGAGTTCCTTTTCCACCTGTTCCTTAACCTCACCCTCGAAATTAAGTTTTCCAATCGCATCCTTAAACCGTTTGTACTCACTGCTCTTTGCATCGACCTCCATTCCGAGTTCGCTCTTGATCGCCTTGAGTTCTTCTCTCAAAAAGTATTCCCTCTGGCTTTTTTCTATCTTTTCGTTTATCTGCTTCTGGATTCTTTTTTGAATCTTTAACAGTTCCTGTTCTTTGGTAATATGGACAAGAACCTCTTCCATTCTTTTCTGCACGTCCAGAATCTCAAGAATTTTCTGCTGAACTTCCCGTTCAATATTAAGTATCGATGTAATGAAATCAGCTATCTTCCCCGGCTGGTCTATGTTGACCATATTAAGCCTCATCTCTTCTGAAAATAGAGGATTGTTTTCCGACAGCTGTTTCATCTGGGTTAATAAAGATCTTGTCAGTGCCTTTACTTCCATGGAAGAATCGTTTGTATCCTCAAGATACTCAACTGCAGCCACCAGGGGATTTGTATCGGTAAGGAATTTCTTTACTTTAAACCTCTTTATGGTTGATATAAAAATATTCAGTCCGCCGTCAGGGAGATTTATTTTCTTAACGATTTTTGCAGCGGTTCCTACAGAGTAGAGTTTGTCCTTCTGAGGAAAGTCTCCTTCTGATTCTTCATTCCCTTTTTCAAGGAGCAGTCCTATCATTCCGTCAACGGATAGTGCTTTTTCCACAACACTTATATCATGTTTTGATTCAATAATAAGAGGCGTAAAAATACCCGGGAAAATTGGTTTCCCTACAAGGGGTATAATGAGCAGTTTGTTAGGCATTATCTGATCAACAGGTATAATCTGTTTTTCCGGCATAGTTTTTTCTCTCTTTTATGTTTGTGTATTGTAAAATAAATATAATAAATAATATTCAGGATGTACACATTCTTTTTCTTTTACAGTATCATATTACAAAATGACCAGGAATATCAAATCCGAAGCAATAATACTGCGTACGCGGAGAATCGGGGACTATCATAAAGGGGTTTCCTGTATCACGCCGGAACTCGGTCTTGTTGATGCTGTTGTTTACGGAGGATATAAAGGGAAAAGCAAACTCTCCGGTGTTACCGATCCCTTTTCCATGCTGAACATACATTTTTACTACAATCCGGTAAAGAAAAGCTACAAGGTTGCGGATGCGGAGGAGAGAAGAACCTACACAGGTATCAGAGGAGATCTCGAAAGGTTCTTCAGGGCTTCTCTTTTATCCGAGATTGTACTAAAATCCTATGGCGGAGGGGGGGATTGGGCCCCTTTGTATTTTCAGGTAAAAAATGCGTTTTCAGTTCTTGATACCTGTGATTTCAGAAGAATCGATCTTGTCATAATACAGTTCCTGTGGCGTTTTCTCGCCTTTTCCGGGTATCAGCCTGATCTTGGCCGCTGCAGCAGCTGCCAGGAGGAGGTGGAAGATTCCGAATCTCTCTTTCTACGGGAAGAAGACAGCAGTTTCGTCTGCAGCAGATGTGCCGGATCTTCCTTCCTGATTACTGGAGGGACGAGAAAATACCTTAACCGTACTCTGGGTATGGATTTTGAATCTTCAATGCGTATAGGACTGGACAACAGATCGCTGCTTTCTGTAAAGAGAGTACTTCTCCTGATGGTGGAGAACCTTCTGGAAGTAAAACTGAATTCGCTTAAGTTTTAAGGATTGAGAATGGAATGGAATAAAAAAGAGATAAACAAGGTACAGGTGAAAGAGATTGCAGAAAGGTACAAAATACCTCTTCTTGCTGCGTCAATCCTCGTACGCAGAGGGATAACAAACCCGGAAGACCTGTTATTCTATCTTGAAAGTGATCTGCGCTACCTGCATAACCCCTTTCTATTTGAAGAGATGGAGGATGCCGTCGACAGAATACTTCAGGCTGCATCGGAGGATGAGAGGGTACTTATTATCGGGGACCGGGATGTAGATGGAATTACCTCTACTGTACTCCTTAAAAATGCGTTGAAAGAGATAGGAATTGATGCCCGGTGGTCGCTTCCTGAGGGTGATGAACCGTACGGTGTAACAAAAGCGGTAATAGATTCCTTTGCCGATGAAGACGGCAGCCTTATTATCACAGTGGACTGCGGAATCTCGAATGTCAGTGAGATTGAATATGCCTCGGATCTTGGGATAGATACCATAGTTGTGGATCATCATCTGCCTTCAGAGGTGCTGCCTTCCGCTGCTGCAATTGTAAATCCCAAACTTGCAGACTCTTCCTACCCATTTGAACACCTGGCCGGCTGCGGGGTTGTCCTAAAGGTTATATGGGCACTTAACTTCGCCGTGACAGATTTCTACAAACAAGAGATCGTTCTGCTGAACATACGGCCTGGAAACGATACCTATATTCTTGACGCTGTAAGACTGGTAAATCTGATTGAGATGGAAAGAATTACCGAAAACATTGTCCCCGGTTTGGTACGGATAGAGCAGACACGTCTGGGGTCATTCCTTGTGGGAAAGCATATTTTTGTATATGACATCGATGTCCAGCTTGCAATGCTCAGGAAGGTTTTTGGAGCGGATGCAGATATCCATCTTTATGATCTTGCAGAGGTCCTTTGGAAGGAGTATCCCTCCCTGAAGGGAAAAAGTCTTCTTCAAATGAGGGAAAGGAGCAGAACAGCACTCTTTACCGACAAGACTCTTGAAGAGATTGATGTTTTGTTTAATCTGTTTAAGACGTACATGGATAGAGAGCTGAAAAAGAAGACTGTTACCTTCGAAGAGAGCCTTGATCTGATAGCCCTGGGCACTATTGCAGATATGATGCCCCTGAGGGATGAAAACCGGATACTGATAAAAAATGGGATGAAGCTGCTTAACAATACTAAACGGAAAGGACTTCATGCACTCCTCATGCAGCAGAATCTGGTAGGGAAAAGGATAAGTACAACAGATGTGGGTTGGCAGATAACACCGGTTATAAATGCTACCGGAAGGATGGGTAAACCCTCCAGGGCTGCAGAGCTTTTTATTACAGATTCGGAAAGCAGGCGTCAGGAGCTGGCAGTTGAGATAATAGGGATGAACAAAGCCAGGAAAAAACTTGGAGAATCTGTTTGGGACCGTGTCCTTGCAGGAGCTGAAAAGAGACTGGATGAAACTGACGGTAAGATGGTTGTGGTTGTTGACCGCAGTATAAAAAGGGGGATTACAGGGATAATAGCTTCCCGGCTTGTTTCCTACTTTGGCGTTCCGGCTCTGGTAGTTACTGCAATTGACAAAAACTTGATTGGATCCATACGGAGTACAAACGGTTTCAAGGTAAAGGAATTTCTGCAGAAATTTTCTGAATACTTTATTGATTTCGGAGGCCATGATTACGCGGCAGGATTCAGTTTGATGGAAGAAAATCTGGAAAAATTTATTTTCAGGTTGAAAAATGAGGTCCGCAGAATGGATATGCCCGAAAAAAAAGAGGCATCCCTCTTTATCGATGCCCAGCTGCCGTTGAATTACATTGAACCCGGACTGATCGATATTGTCGAGATGTTTGAACCGTACGGAGAGGGTAATCCTCCTCTGCAGTTCCTTGCAAAGGGGCTGAAAATCCTGAATATCGATATTATCGGTAAAAGTGCTCAACAGCACGTAAAAATGCTCCTTGATTCGGGAAAATACAAATGGCCGGGACTTTACTGGAAGGCAGCGGAGAAAGTCGGGGTCGAGTTCTCAAAAGATGACAGAGTTGACGTCGTTTTCAGGTTAGGGAGGAATTACTACCAGAACACTGAAAACCTGCAGCTTACTTTACTGGATGTGAAAAGGTCCTAAAGGGGCTGGTCTATTGACATTCTCCCTTCTTTAAGGGTAGGCTCTTCCAATACGGCTGAGTATTCAGAAAGGGGGTGATTCATATAGCTTTCGTAAAAGTTGATGAAACAGAGCCACTGGAAAAAGCGATTAAACGCTTCAAGCGAATGGTTGAAAAGGAAGGTATTATCAGGGAATGGAAGAAGAAAGAGTACTTCGAAAAACCTTCCACCATAAAAAACAGAAAGAATAAAGCTCTTAAACGCAAGCAGATGAAGAAGGTTAGAAAACTTCAGTCCATGAAGAATTACTAAAATATCCATTCTGTAGAAAAAGGGGACCGGTTTCGTTTTCGGTCCTTTTTGTTTTCTAAGGGTATTCATGTTTGCCATTACGGAAAATATAAATATTTTATAATATAATTGACATTTACCTCGCTCTGATTTAGGATAAGTTAGATATTCTAATAGGAGAGGTGTTATGTTAATTCTAATCTCAGATGCATTTGATCCGAGCCTGAGCAATAGGCTTTCTGTATTCGGTGAGGTGACTGACGATAAGGCGAGGCTGGCGGAAGCTGATGTTGTTCTTGTAAGAAGCAAAACAAAGTGTGATAAGGAATACATTGACAAAGCCCGAAATCTGAAACTGCTTATCAGGGGCGGTGTTGGTATTGACAATATTGACAAAGTGTATGCCGAGTCCAGGGGGATCCAGGTAAGGAATACTCCGAAAGCCTCATCAATTGCAGTAGCTGAACTTGCGTTTACCCTGATGCTGGCGGTGCCGAACCGCATTGTGGAAGCACATAACAGTATGGCAAAGGGTGAATGGATAAAGAAACAGCTAAAGAGAACTGAACTTTACGGAAAGACCCTGTGTCTTGTCGGAATAGGCAACATTGCCAAAGAGGTTGCTA
>Ga0164318_10004479_pt1 | contig 13441 bp, 12 predicted proteins | sample GuaBasSedimGuay9_FD_113734 | JGI IMG/M metagenome (GOLD analysis project Ga0164318, IMG submission 113734) | Subseafloor sediment microbial communities from Guaymas Basin, Gulf of California, Mexico - Guay9, Core 4571-4, 0-3 cm | ecosystem: Environmental > Aquatic > Marine > Hydrothermal vents...
AGTGTAGATTATGACAAAAATGTTTGCAAGGTTTCCATCGTTGGTGTCGGGATGAAATCACATAGTGGTGTAGCTGCAAAAGCATTTCTTGTGATGGCTGAAAACAACATCAATATTGATATGATAAGTACTAGTGAGATCAAGGTGTCGATGATCATCGACCAGAAGTATGGAGAGCTTGCAGTTAGAACACTCCATAGTGCGTATGAATTGGATCAGTAGGCTTTATGCAAAAACTTCTCGATTGGACACTTGAAACGATTCGCAAGGAAGCATCAGACTTTAGTTGGATGGAGGAGTATCGCTATGATTGGGCACCACTTGTCGAGAGTGCCACATCCAAGATACTGCGAGGAGAGTCTGTTTTGCTGATCACAGATGATGACAATCACTGGTTTGGGGATTATGTTTCGACCAAGATCAATATGTTCCAAAACAATCGTCCCCTTCTCCCCTTCTATTTGCTCAAAGCTCTTTTTCCTAATCTCTCTTCGATTAATTCAACACAAGATCTGGAGCTACTAGAAGATATGCTGGATATCTCTTATCCTGATGGATATTTCATCTGGTACATAGGTAGAGGAGAGCACCCCTATACCAAGTTGGCATATCGGAGTGATGAAAATTTTTTATGGATGATCGATGAAAATATACCCAATAGTTTTCCACTACGAAGAGGTGATGTACTACATGATATCAAGCTTCTCCAGCTCTTCAAACTTTTTAACCAAACAATTGATGCAACACTCTTTGGCGAATTAGAACTAGACTAATGGTACTTAACAGTCAAGTCATCATCGCTTCAGATATGAGAGAGGCGATAGTGCGCCTTGTCGAACTTCGCAAGGATGAGCGTATCGTTGTCATCACTACTTTGGATGAAGAGGAGACGATTAAGTGTCCCGAATCTTGCAAGATAGAAGCTTGTGTCGTTATCTATACCGAAAAAAAGACTTTTCTTGTGGAGGATGCCAAGCTCGCGATTGAAAAAGCTTATATGGCAAGTGATGTGGAGACTATTATTGTTCTCGCAGCCAAAGAGTTCTTGCCTTTGATCCAAAACAAATTACTCAAAGTGATCGAAGAGCCACCACCACGCGTCTCCTTCATCTTGGTCACACAATCCAAAGCAACAATCTTACCAACAATTCGATCAAGACTACCTATCACTATGCTTCAGGACAATAGAGAATCTGAAACCTTTGAGTTGGATATGGCACATCTTGATTTAGCCTCTGTCTATGCCTATATCCAAAAAAATAAACGCTTGATAGATAAAGCATCTGCGAAATATATCGTCGAAAGAATCAGCAGTGAAGCGATGAAAAGCCAGTGTTTTAACCTCGACGAAAAGACGCTACAGCTTTTTCATAACGCTTTCAAGGCGATAGATGTAGGATCGCAGCCACAATTTGTCTTTACGACACTTCTGCTCAAACTTTTAGCTCGCAAAAAGAGGTAATATGAATATTTATAGACTTGGAGAGGCATGGGATAAAAAAGAGCTACTGAAGAGCTTGGGTGTAGAGAGTGGCGGTATCGCGATTATGTCCACAAAAATGGAACTTTATTACTTCTATCTGAAAGATCTTCGTACACCTGCTGCCAATATTCTCAAGCAAGATGCTCTGAGTATAGGTGCCGACTTGGCAGTTCCTAGTGGTGTGATCACCTGCGAAAAAGAGCAGTATGATTGTCTACTGATCGGTACAAAAAAACATATTGAGATTCTCTCCAAAAAAGAGTTGGCACAGCCATTTGGACTCAAGAGTGTGGCGAAAGAGTTGAAAAAATTCCTCTCTATTGACAAGCATTCTGTTCAGATTATGGGCGTGATCAATGCCAATGATGACAGTTTCTATGCTGGCAGTAGGTTTCTGACGGGAGGTGCACTACTTCAAATACAGCAGATGATAGACGACGGTGTCTCATACATCGATATTGGTGCCGTATCAAGTCGCCCAAGCGCATCAGCAGTAAGCCCAAAAGTAGAGCTGAAACGCATCAAAGTAATTTGTGATGCCGTTAAGTCTCAAAAACTCTATCAAAAAGCAATTTTCAGTATCGATAGCTACACGCCTGAAGTGATCGAATATGCATTGGCGTGTGGATTTGGCTTGATTAATGATATTACTGGTGGTCAAGATGATGCCGTGATCGCATTGGCAGTAAAATATCATGCCAAGCTCTGCATCATGCATATGCAGGGTAAACCTCAAGATATGCAGACCAATCCTCATTATGAAGATGTCATGGTTGAGGTGAGTGACTTTTTTGAAGAGAGAATCGCCAAATGTGAAGCGATGGGACTCAAACATGAACATATTATTCTAGATGTTGGTATTGGTTTTGGGAAGAGCCTAGAGCACAATCTCACGCTAATCAGAAATCTTTCTCATTTTCAAAAGTTTGGCTGTGAAATCCTCATCGGTGCTAGTAGAAAATCAATGATAGACAAAATCACACCAGCAACAACTGACAAGCGCCTCCCTGGGACACTGGCGATTCATCTCAAGGCAGCAGACAATGGTGCCTCTATCATACGCTGTCATGATGTAGCAGAACACCAACAGGCTCTAATAGTCTGGGAGACAATACATAAAACACAAAAAGGTAATCTATGATAAAAATACTTTCAACTACACTAATATTGGCAACACTGAGTTTGACGCTCTATGCAGAAGAGAGTCAAGCCGACAAGGTCAAAAGACAAAATATCGAAGTCGTAAAAAAGGCAGCAGAGGAGATAGTCGGTAAGTTACCTCAAAAAGTAGATAATTATACCCAGCTAGTCAATATCGTAGCAAAAGGCGAAAACCTGATCTATACTTTTGAGATCAATACCGCTACCAAAAAAGATGAAACCGTCATCACAGAAGATCGAGATCGTATGCAAAGTGCTGTGGTGAAAGGACTTTGCCACTCCTCTAAGAGATTTTTTGATAGTGGCGTGCAGATAAGCTATATCTATAATAGTAAAATCAGTAAAAAGAGACTTTTTCAGTTTGATGTTGCCCGTCAACTCTGTATAGATACACTAGGAAAAGCATACTTGGAGAAGTAGCTAGTTAGACTAGATTTTTTTGTTCGTCTCGTTCTTGCTCGCTCCTGTATAGGAGTGAGAAACTTTAAAAGATAATAGTATCATTATAGTTTCTGTGTAGAAGGATTAGTTATAACTATCCTTTAGTTAAATGTAATCTAGCTATGATGTCACTATGATAATTTTAGATTTTGAAACAAACTCAACAAATGTGCATGATGTTATAGAGGTAGCTGCTTTTTATGTAGAAAAAGTAAATAATGAATATAAAGTTTTAGATTCGTTTCATCGTTATTATTTTTCAGAATATGAAGTAAACCCTTATGCTCTTGAGATACATAAACTATCTCCAAGTAGACTTGAGAGATTGAGAAAAAATGTAACCTACGAGAAGCACTTTGAGGATGATACGGACTTTGTAGAATTTTGTAAAAACTCTAAAACATTGGTAGCTCATAACATATCTTTTGAATTGAGACATATTGGAGAGCTACTCTCATTTGAAAATCATTTTTGCACTATGAGAGAGAATAAAAAAATTGTTAAAGCAACCAATGTTAGGGGAAACATAAAAAATCCAAAACTCATTGAGACTTGTAAATATTACAATATAGAATTTGATGACGAACAGTATCATAGTGCTATCTATGATGCGACTAAGACCTTGGAAGTTTTAAATAAAATGGAGTGTAGGACTATTTAGTCTAACAGAGATCTGCAAGAGTATTAGGGGTCTGGTGATTTGTGATGTGTGAAGCGTAGCGAATGCATCATGAATCACCAGATCTCGGCTAAGCAAGGTAACGACTCAACCGAGGTCAAGTGTTTGTCTTGTTCCCATCGCTCCTGCGCTATGCCAATGAAATAAGCAAGAAATGGAGCTTCATCGGAACTGTGGCTTCAGCCTCAGCCATTAGGTGGAGCTAAAGCACCACTTCCGATAATCCTTAATTCATCGGCATTGCGCTCCTCTGTGTGAATGCATATGAGTGATTCAATAACGAAGAGCACTCTCTTTTGTTTACCGTGTCACATATGCATTATGACGGAGACCATTGTAACGAGAAAAAATGATATATTGCAAATATTTGTCATAAAACCCAAGGAAAAATAGATAATGAGACTAGATAAATACCTCGTCGAAGAGGGATACTTCGAGAGTCGGAACCGAGCACTCGAAGCGATCAAGGCGAACAAAGTTAAAGTAAACGGTAGGGTTGTTAAACCTTCAGCAAAGATAGATATTAACAGTATTGTAGAGGTAGAAAATGAGAAGTTTTATGTCTCTAGAGCTGCACGAAAGCTGGAGAATTTTCTTGCTGAAAATCCTATAGAGCTACAGGAAAAACGCGTATTGGATATCGGATCTAGTACGGGTGGATTTGCGCAAATCTTACTGGAGAATGGCGTAGCTTCACTGGCTTGTGTCGATGTAGGATATGATCAATTGCATCACTCTTTGAGAAAAAATCAGAAGCTTTCTCTCTATGAAAACAAAGATATTAGAGATTTTATTTCAGAGGAACCTTTTGAAGTCATCTCTTGCGATGTCTCTTTCATATCTATTTTGCAAATCATCGAAGATATTGATAGATTGGCTGCAAAAAATTCTACTATTCTTATTCTCTATAAACCACAATTTGAAGTGGGTCGAGAGGTGAGGCGAGACAGTAGGGGAGTAGTAATGGATAGGGATGCAATCAGAAGTAAAAAAAATCTATTTGAATCCAAAGTATTGTCTCTAAGCTGGACACTTCTGCGACAAGCCCCCTCTCAAGTGAGAGGAAAAGAAGGAAATCAAGAATACCTCTACTATTTTAAAAAGCAGACTGGAGAGTGACATTGAGAAAACAGATCAAATCCATCACAATCGGCTCTTTTGATGGTATCCACCTAGCGCACAAAAGATTGATAGATCAGGCAGAATTGCTTGTAGTCATAGAGCGAAATTGTGGATATCTGACACCAGGATACAAGCGTTCTATCTATACAAGAAAGCCTTGTGCTTTTTATCTTTTTGAAAAGATAAAATCATTGACTCCTGAAGAGTTTGTGGAGAAAATAAAACAAGACTTCCCCTTGCTGGAAAAAATCGTCGTAGGCTATGATTTTCATTTTGGAAAAGAAAAACGCGGAAATGCTGAACATCTAAAAGAACTTTTTGGTGGAGAAGTGGTCATCGTCGATGAAGTGAGTAAAAAAGAGATCCCTGTGCATTCTCGAACGATCAAACAGTACCTCAAAGAAGGCAATATCTCAATGGTTACAGATCTTTTGGGGAGATACTACCTCATAGATGGGCAGATCATTTCTGGTCAGGGGTTGGGAAAAAAAGAGTTAGTCCCCACACTCAATCTTCTTGTCAGACACTATCAACTTCCACTCGAAGGTGTTTATGCCACTCAAACCAAGATAAAAGATCAATGGCTACCCTCTGTATCTTTTCTGGGTCACCGTGCAACTACAGATGACTCTTTTGCTGTAGAGACGCATGTGCTTGGTGGTGATATAGGAAGTATAAAAGGTATTGCTTCGATCCAATTTGTAGCATTCATCCGAGAAAATAAAAAATTTAATGGACTAGACGCACTTCGACAAGCAATAATCAAAGATATACAAGAGGCAAAAAAGATTTTGACATGCTGATGAAGAGGTTTGTCCGCACTTTTTGAGAAGAAATAACTCATTCAAACTGATTTGTTTGATAATAAATTTTTATCTAAATAGTAACATACATACGCTTTAGATAAAAAAAAGTAAAGATTGTAGATAATATCATTATATTTTAATCCAAAATCCAATACACTGAAAACAAGGCAAATGCCAGAATAATTGTATCGTAAGAGTCCCTTATGTGCATTATAAGCTATGCTAAAATTCAAGGAGGAAACATGAAGCTAGGTTTCTTAGTTGACCTGAACCTATGTATGGGCTGTAAGGGTTGTGAGGTCGCGTGTAAAGTGGAGAACGAGGTTCCATTGAGCTCTTGGCGTCTGCGTGTTAAATATATTGATGTGGGGACATTCCCAGATGCATCGAGGAGTTTCACACCGCTACGCTGTAACCACTGTGAGAATGCACCTTGTGAAAGAATTTGTCCAGTATCGGCACTCCATTACTTGGAAAATGGAATTGTTAATATCGACAATGAGAGATGTATTGGATGTGCGGGATGTATGATGGCGTGTCCTTATGGTGCGATTTATATGGATCCAGAGACCAATACAGCTGACAAATGTACCTACTGTGCGCACCGTGTTGAGAGTGGCATGATGCCTGCTTGTGTTGTTGCTTGTCCTGTTCAAGCCAATATCTTTGGTGATATTGAGGATGAGAGTAGTCATATTGCTCGTTACATCATGGAGCATCAAGGTTCAGTACAGGTTCGCAAGCCTGGGAAACATACAGATCCTAAGCACTATTATGTCGGTGGAGGGAATCAAACACTCAACCCTCTAGCACAAGAGAGGATCGAAGGATACGGTCTCTTCAACAATATCACGCATCTTGAGCATGTTGGTGATGCCAATCATGGTGTACTTGATAGATTCCTGGCACCGTTTGTCGGACACGAAAAACTCGACAACAAGAGTTTTATGGATTTTGAGAAGAGTCAAGCAACAGATTCACATGAACAAGAAGGAGGCCACTAATGGTAGAGCATGGTATTGATGCAACACATGCCATTGTTACAATGGATGTAGCACTTCCCGGGATTATCTGGGGATGGATGATTACGCTGAATATGTGGGCAAAGAGTATTGGTACAGGCGTAGTCCTGATCGGTGCTTTTTTACTCTATAGACACAAAAAAGAGGAGATGCCAAATCTTCGATGGATGATGCCATTGATAGCTTTTATTTTCCTCAATATTTTCTTACTCTTCACACTGCTGGATCTTCATCAGCCGTACAGAATGATCAATATTTTCCTTCATCCGAATTGGACATCTGCGATTACTGTAGGTGCTTGGATGGCATCGCTCTATACTGGCTTGATCACTGTGATGATGCTAATTGGCGGATTGGATGCATTTCCTGATTTTGCAAGACATAATGGTTTGGCAAAAATGGGAAGAAAAAACAGTGCATTTTATGAAAAAATATTCCCATTTGTTGTTTTCTTGGCAATCCCTGTGACGCTCTACACGGCTATCATTATGGCTGAGTCAAGTGCTAGAGACCTATGGCAAGCTCCTACTGAGATGATGCAGATGCTTTTGGCGGCCTTTATGGCAGGTTCAGCAGCATTGATCTTGATCTCTGACTCTTGGAGCAAAGAATCGAGAAAAGATTTGGCACTTATTTTGACGATGGCAGTCTTCTTCAGCTTTATGATGTATATGGGTGAGTATTTCTTCTCCTTCAAATCAGCAGAGGCAGAAGCAACCTTGGTTTATGTCCATGCTGGTGGTGCATATAATATAGAATTCTGGTTAGCAATGGCACTTGGCTTTATCGCACCTTTCTTCCTCGGCGCATCGGTGATGAAAAGTGACAATAAGACATTGTTGAGGTTTGCAGCTATATTGGCATTGGTTGGGCTCTATCTGGCAAAAGATGTGTGGCTCAAAATTCCACAGATGTTACCATTAAGTTAAGGAGGAGGAATTAATGACTAAAACTATGAATAATGAAAAACATTCGTTTATCGAAGGTAGAAGATCGTTCCTCAAAGGCACAGCATATACTGTCGCAGGGGCAGCCTTGGCAAAAGGTGTTTTTGAGACGATTGCAGAGACACCTGCGATGGCAGAAGAGAGTAAGTTTACTCCAACGCCCAAGACTTTGGCATTTTATCCACCTCTCGCTGAGTGGGATAGCTTCACTGAGCTTGATGGAAAAGATTGGAAACGAGGCGGTACAGGAAGAAATGGCGTGGAGAGTGCAGAAAATCCTGATGGCATCAAAGCAACTGAATATATGTTAGTGCCGACATCTTGTTCCAACTGTGAAGCCTCATGTGGATTGACAGCGTGGGTCGATCTATCTACCTACAAAAAAGGCGGTCAACTCGCTGTCCGTAAATATATGGGTAACCCACTTCACGCAGGTAGTCGCGGTAGAAACTGCGCCAAAGGCTATGCAGCACAATCGCAAATGTATGATCCTGATCGTATTCCTTTCCCACTCAAAAGAGCTCCAGGCTCCAAAAGAGGTGAAGGCAAGTGGGTGAGAATCAGCTGGGATCAAGCGATGTCAGAGATTGGTAAAAAAATGCATGACACTCTCAAGGCAGGAGATGAGCTTTCCAGAAAGTCCATTATGTACCATGTCGGTCGTCCAAATGAAAATGGTTTTGGTCACCGTGTGCCTCACTCTATGGGGTGTGATGGATATGATTCTCATACCAACATCTGTTCTGCAGGTGCGAGACAGGGTACGATTCAGTGGTCCAATGATGATAGAAACAATCCAGATTGGTCCAATTCAAAATTGATCTTTTTGCAATCTTCTCACGCAGCAGATGCAGGTCACTACTTCCAGCAGGCAGCAGGTCGTATTGCGGATGCGAGAAGAAAAGGTGCGAAACTAGTCGTCATGGATCCTCGCTTATCCAATTCGGCAGGTATGGCAGACCTTTGGGTTCCTGTCTGGCCAGGAACAGAAACAGCACTCTACCTCTATCTTGCCAATAGAATTTTGAATGAAAAAGGTTTAGATGGTAAAAGCCTTGTAAACAATGCATTCGTGAAAAACTGGGTGAACTGGGATAGATTGATGGGCGACAGAGAGTATCTGGGTTATCTTGTCCAGAAAGGCTATATCAGCTCTGTGCCAGTAGGAAATAGCTATGAAGATTTCATTACAATGATCGCTGAAATGTATAGTCCTTATACACTTGAGTTCGTCACCAAAGAGTGTCGTATCGAAGCAAGAATTGTTGAAAAGCTTTATGATATGTTTATTGATGCAGGTGATCGTGTCTCGACATATATCTGGAGAGCAGGACCGATCGGACATAGAGGTGGATGGATGATTGCAAGATCTGGATTCCTTCCTTTTGTTCTTCGTGGCGCTATGTCAGGTGATGAAGGAAATGTTGGACTTCATCACTGGTCGGTCATCTCTGTCAATGGCAAGGGTGATGCAGCTGCACAAGCAGGTGTGAGACCTCCAAGAGTAGATGTCTGGAATGAGATCGCATGGCCACCTGAGTATCCACTGAGCTCTTATGAGATGAGTCATATCATGCCACATCTCCTGATGGATGATGAATGGCAGAAGAAATGGACAGACAAAGGCTTGACAAGTGTGCCCAAGAAACTAGCTGTTTGGATTCCTAGAATGTACAATCCTGTTTGGATCAACCCAGATGGATTCCGCTGGATCGAAGCACTCAAGAGAGAAGACAAGATCGAAATGAGTTTCAATCTCTCTCCTACTTGGTCAGAAACCAACTGGTACTGTGACTTCGTGCTTCCTGTCGGGTTGGCAGGTGAAAGACATGATCAGCACTCCGAAGCGACACAGCCATCGAGATGGTTGAGCTTTAGAAATCCTGCCTTGAGAGTTGCATTGGAAAAAATGGGATGGAAACCAAAAGATCCGACCCGTGCTACACTCGAAGCACACATCAAAGCAGGTCTCGGTGAAGTTTGGGAAGAAGTAGAATTCTGGGCAAATATCATGGTACATCATGTAGATCCAGATGGTAGCTTGGGAGTTCGTAAATACTGGGCATCTAAAGAAGATCCGAGTAGGGCTGTCACGATACCTGAGTGGTATCAGGCAGCATTTGATAAGCTCCCAAATCTGAAAAAAGCGGCAAAAGCAACTTACCCAGACTCTAAATATCCAAATTATGAGATGATGAGGGATCGTGGAACTTGGCTGGAAGAGGATAATATCTATCGACCTCAAGAGCGAGAACTTCATAAGGTTGACGATAAGTATATTGCACATGGTCATGAATATAACGAGAGTGATGTTGAGAAAGATGAATATGGTGCTCTGCTCGTTGAGGATCATGTCTTTGGTGGCAAGAAAGCTATCGGAGTTGAAGTTGAAGGGAAAATACTTCAGGGCTTCCACTCATTGAGTCGAAAACTTGAGTTTTACTCTGAGTGGCTCAAAGAGTGGAAGTGGCCTGAGTATGCTATACCTATCTATCCGACAACTAAAGAGCAACGAGAAAAGATGGTTCATGTCGTGTCACATGTCCACCATGACTTTATGGAAAAAGATAATGAGTTTGCTCTCAACACTGTCTTTAGATTGTCATACAATATCCATACCCGTTCGGTGAACTCCAAGCATTTGATGGAGATTTCACAAAATCATAATCCTGTATGGATCAACACAGAAGATGCCAAGCGTCTAGGCATCAAACGAGGAGATGCGATCAAATGTACGATCTCTGATACTGTATCGGGTCTTGAGTCTGGTTATTTTGTTGCTATGGCAGTACCTACTGAGGGTACGATGCCAGGTGTTACAGCCTGTTCTCATCACGCAGGTCGATGGAAGCTCAAGAATGCTGTAGATATTCCAGGCTTTAAACACAAGCTTGGTGTGATGGGTGTCGGTGCACCACTTTATGATCTGACTATGGATGGCAAAGTGGGAACAATGAAGCCAAAAGAGGGTCTAGATGAAGGTATGATGGCACGCAAAGATACTTGGCAATTCAAAGAGTATAACAAAGATCTTGACAATATCTGGTGGGATGGATTGAGTGGTTCATGGCAAAATGCCGTGGCACCTTCGCATCCAGACCCAATCGCAGGTAACCATGCTTGGCATCAGAAGGTTCGTATTGAAAAAGCGGGCAAAGATGAGAAGATCGGTGATATTTATGTGAATTATGAGAACAACTTCAAAGTCTATCAGGAGTGGAGAGATAAATTGACTCGTCCACTTGATAGTTCTGATGTACTCAGAAGACCAGTACATATCAAACGACCAGCTGTGCCTTTGAGCCTCAAGGCATATACGGTTAAACTTACATAAACCGAGGTCAAGTGTTGAAAATCCACCCACTTCGTGAGTTGATTTTGCAACACATGACCCCTACCGTGAATAATACCAAAAAATAGATACTTGGAGCAGGGACTTTAGCCCCGTTTTGTAGGACTGAAGTCCCTGCTCCTGAATATAACTTTGATAGTTATTTTGGTTCTATTCCTTACAATTTTCCAGATAATGATTTTTTAGCTATTTTTATCTTGAAAGTGGTATGATGTATTTGATTCATATCTGAATAAAAATTATACCAAAACAAGGTTACCTAATGGATACAATGAAAAATGATATTGAAAATCGTATTGCACTTTATGCGTTGATTTCGAGATTGATGCTGATAGAAGTGGATATGGATCTGCTAGAGAAGATAGAGAGTGATGAGGCACTGCTTTCACTTTTTCCTAATTATAGGGAGTGGGAGAAGCGCAACGAGCTTGAGACGAAAGAGTTGATAGAGAAATTTTATAATGTTGATTTTACCAATCTCTTTTTGATGCACTTAGTGCCTTATGAAAGTTTTTATACCCGTGATGATCAGATGATCGAGAGTGGGGGGGATAATCCTGTGATAGAACTCTATAATGAACTTGATTTTCGTGTTGAATTGGCAGAGGCAAGAGTCGTCAGTGCGGATCATATTGGTATCGAACTTGAATTTATGTATATGCTTTGTGTGGCTCTCAAGAAGGCATTTGATGCAGATGATCCTGAGGGAGTGTGTGAATTGCTAGAGGTGCAGAGAGCTTTTCTAAAGGAACATCTATTGGAGTGGACACCTCTCTTTTTGATCAATATGAAACGAGAGTCACGCACACCACTCTACCATGATGCTGCAGAGTTGGCATTGGAATTTATGTTGAGTGATTTTGAATATGTGACAGAACAATTAGCACTTAATTGTGGTGGAGAATGAGCCTGAACTTTAACCTCTCTTCTTGTGTGAGGGCTAGTAGTAAAATGTCAGAGTGTATCAAGTGCGTGGAGATATGTCCTGTCAAGACGATAGAAATTGTCGATAATATCCCAACCTTTACTCCCTCTGCCTGTGTGGACTGTGGAGGCTGTGTTGGTGTTTGTCCGACAGAAGCCTTCTCACTGAAAGATTTTTCAACAGTTGACTTTTTCTTTACAATGCTTGAAGATCATAAGAAGATCATCTCTTGTAAAAAAAATATCCCTTGTCTTTCAGTCTTGAGTGTAGAGCATCTTGTCTCTTTGGCACTGACAAGTGATGAATTGATGAAATTTGATTTGAGTCATTGTCAAAATTGCGAAATCAAAGATCCACTCTTTGCTCAAATTGAGCAGAATATTGAGGAGGCGAACTTTGTACTCTCAAGTTTTTCTGAAAAAGAGCTGATCACAGAGGGGGTTAGACATGAAGAAGAAGTACTTGATCAGAAGCAGGAGATATCTTCTCGCCGCTCTTTTTTATCCAATATCTCACTCAAAGGGGCTGTCAGACAAAAAGCATCTTTTGAGGAAGCAGTAGAAGGAGATGAGCAGAAGTTTTTTGAAATTGACAAGAGTGTAATTGCTGGTATCAAAGAGAAAGATTTGCCAAATAAGAGAAAAATTCTTTTTACTGCGCTTAAACATGCCCCGAAACCAGATCAGTATGAGATCCTCCCAGAACAAGAGGTCTCCTTCATCTCGCAAAAGTTTGTGACAGATAGCTGTACAAACTGTCAGATATGTTATCGGATCTGTCCGACAGGAGCACTCAGTTCTGATGGGAAGTTTTCCCTTATCAATTTTGATGCTATGCTATGTATGAAATGCCGACTTTGCCATGATGCTTGTGAGCCTGATGCCATAGAGTTGCAGAGTGGTTTTGAGATCAAAGAATTTTTTGAGCCGACCCAGCGAACCCTCGTATCGTTCAATATCAAGCGATGCAACGAGTGTGGAAGCTATTTCACCTATATTGGTGGAGAGCAGACATGCCCCCGATGTCAACTTGAAGAAGATGAAGCGAGCGCACTACAAGACAATGCCAGATTGATGGATTTTTAGGAGAGATTATGCAACCACATGAAATTAGACCTGATACACAACTCTGTACAATTTTGGGATACAATGCACAGACAGGATATAGTAGAAAATATTTCAGCAAAATTATGAAGCACAATGGGATCAATGCTACGGCTATCGCACTCAATATCACAGATGAGCACTTTGATTTTACGATGAGTAGCGTAGGTAAATCTAAAGTAGACAAGATGATCATCGAGCAGGAGTTTCAGCATGAAGCTGTCAGATATTGCGATAGTTTGGATGCATGCGCAAAAAGAGTTGAGCGGATAGATTTTATCGAAGTGAAAGAGGGAATAGTGCAGGGGTATTGTCTGGATGATGAGCTGACCAAGTTGTTTAAAAATCCAGAATATATCGATGATCAGATTCGCTTTGTTGCCAAAATGATGTTGATTGC
>Ga0164318_10004480_pt1 | contig 13441 bp, 9 predicted proteins | sample GuaBasSedimGuay9_FD_113734 | JGI IMG/M metagenome (GOLD analysis project Ga0164318, IMG submission 113734) | Subseafloor sediment microbial communities from Guaymas Basin, Gulf of California, Mexico - Guay9, Core 4571-4, 0-3 cm | ecosystem: Environmental > Aquatic > Marine > Hydrothermal vents >...
AATTTGATGTTTAATTAGAATACTAAAATATTCAAGGCCACTTAAATATAATTTTTTATAGGTATAAAACGAATAGGCAAAGTAAGTTTTTTATCATGATTGAAAGTTCACTTGCCTATTGTTTATATTCTATTGGCTGTAATAGCCATTGTGTTTTTAATCTTATTTATAAAGTTTTTTGGTTTGTGGTTTAGATCACTGCTATCAGGAGCACCTGTAGGAATTGCAAGGTTAATTGGAATGTGGCTTAGAAAAGTTAATCAAGAGATGATTGTTGACAGCAGGGTTATGTTAACAAAAGCTGGGATCCCGCTCAATACTGATCTTCTTGAAACTCACTATCTGGCAAGAGGTAATGTTTTAAAGGTATGTATGGCTCTTTTTGCGGCTATTAAAGCGAATATACTTCTTACCTTTCAGAGAGCTGAAGCAATAGATCTTTCGGGAAGAGATGTTCTGGAAAACCTTGATAAAATATCGAAAACTGTTCTGGAAAAGGGATTGGATGCAGGAACTGCATTTGAGATTTTTGCATTGCTATTATTAATGTACCTACAAAGATTGACAGATTTAAAAGTAGAGAGAAAAAGAAAAGTTATATGACGTTGACTGTCAATTATCCGACTGTAGAAATTGATATCGAAAATGAAGATAATTAAATTGAACCTGTTAGAGGAGATACGCAGGTTGTAGAGTCAATGGATGAATCAGAGATACAAAACGAAAGAGATCTTGGAAAGCAGAAATTGGGTATTATTAAACAGAAGCCACCTGAGTTTCAAAATCAAAAAAAATATATTTGTGAAAATGAGATGGAGAGGTATCGTGGGGAAAAATCACTGATAGATGAAACTTTTTTATTTGTTATTAAAAAAGTGAATATTCTGAAACAAAAAAATCGATTAATAGGAACAAAAATTTAACAATTTTCAAACAAGCAGTCGTTATGTCTGAAATATTAAGGAAACCGAAGGGAATATAATATAACAGGGGGAGAGAGGTTTTCACCCCCTGTTATTTCACATTAAGGAGGAGTTAACTTTTTTTCGGAGCAAGGTAAGCACTCCAGTATCCCATACCTACAAACAAACCGCCTCCGATAATATTTCCGATTGTAACCGGAATAAGATTTTTAACAATAAAGCTTCCCCAGTTCAACAGGTTAGGATCAGCCCCCTTGGGTAATGGAACACCTGCCAAATTATGAAGAAAAATACCCATGGGAATAAAATACATGTTTGCAACGACGTGCTCAAAACCAATTGCAACGAATGCCATAATTGGGAAGAAAATTGCAAATATTTTGCCAATGGTCTGCTTGGATGCCAAAGCCATCCATACCGCAAGGCAGACAAGCCAGTTACATCCAATAGCTCTTGTAAGGGCTTCCAAAAAGGTTAATTTAACTTTTCCATAGGCAATAGCAACAGCTTTTGCACCAAGAGCCCCTCCGCCTGCCTTCCAAAGATCCGAATAAAAGAAGAGTAAAACAATTATAATTGAACCAATGAAGTTTGTTATATAAACTATTGTCCATCGACTCAGCATTTTACCGAAAGTAATCTCACCTGCAAGGGTACTGGTTATCATAAGATTGTTACCGGTAAAAAGTTCAGCACCTGCTATAACCACAAGCATAAGTCCTACGCTAAAAACAGCGCCGGCCATAAACTTTGAAAAACCAATGCCAAGGAACTTTGAGAGATCAAATGTAACCGATGTGGCTAAAACTCCACCAAAACCTATATATGCACCTGCCAGAATCCCCAGTATTATAACCGAAAGCCATGGAGATGTTACTTTTTTCACCCCCACAGATTGTGCAACTGTTTCAGCAATTGTGGGGGGAGCTTTATCCTCTGCGCTTGGTACAGGGAACTTTAGATTCTTAACTATTTTTTCAACCTTGTTTAATGCCTCTTTTTCAAGCTCAATCTTCTTCTTTAGAGCCCTCTGAACAGCCTGGGTGATTTCCTCAGGAGTAAAAGGTTTAGGAACATAATCTAAAGCCCCTCGTTTCATTGCTTCGGTTGCCCTTTCTACAGAGGGATAACCGCTAATCATAACAATTGCAGATTCGGGAGAGCGTTTATAAATCTCTTCAACAACATCCATCCCATCGAATCCTGGCATTTTCCAATCACAGAGTACAATATCAAAATTGGAGTCTTTTACAAGTTTCAAACCCTCTTCGGGACTGTTTGTTGTAACAACATCGATTCCTTCATTTGTAAATATTTTTCTACAGGAATCGAGAACTACATCTTCATCATCAATTACTAACATTCTTTGAGTCATAAATGTCCTCCTTTGGTAGAAATAAAATAGGTTTAATAATTATGATTTTTTACTTTTAACAGCCTTTTCAATTGTATTCTTAACTGCTTCTATAAACTCATCAGGTGTAAATGGCTTTGGTATAAACTTTTTAGCACCCCTCTGGAAAAGTTCTTCAAGAGTTTCTGGAGTGGGGTAGCCACTCATTACAAGAACAGGTAAGATTGGCCATTGATCGATTGGCCAATTCTTCTTAATTTTATCCAGAAGATACAGCCCGTCTTTTTCAGGCATTTTTACATCCATAATTAGCAGATCATAAAACTTTCCTGATTTAAGCTCTTCCTCAGCATCCTTTGCATTGGATGTCAGAGTTACTTCATATCCTTCCGATTCAAGTATTCTCTGGCAGCTTTTTAGGACAATTTCATCGTCATCGACAACCAGTATCTTCTTTTTTCTTTCCATCTTTATCTCTCCTCTGTTGGTAGCCATATTTTAAATGTACTTCCCTTCCCGGGTGCACTTTCAACAAAGATCTTGCCTCCATGCTTTTCTATAATTCCGGCTGATACGGCAAGGCCGAGTCCTGTTCCCTGCCCAACCTCCTTAGTTGTAAAAAAGGGGTCAAATATTTTGTTAAGATTTTCTTCAGGAATTCCGCATCCGGTATCAGATATGATTATTGATATTCCCTTCTTTTCAGGTTTTTCAGGGTTATAACTCAATTCGGTTTTTATTGTTACTTTACCCCCTTGTTTAGTTGCATCGAAGGCGTTGATTATCATATTCAGTAGTACGCTCTGTATTTGGTTTTGATCCAGTGTTTTAATTGGCAGGTTTTCACAGGGAGAAAATTCGAGTTTTATTCCCTTTACTAATGCTTGATTTTCTACGAGTTTTAGAGTGGACTTTATAAGATCGTTTATATCTGTTTCCCTCCTGTCCAATTCGCTCTGTCTTGAAAAATCTAATAGACCCTTTACAATTTTCCTCACTCTTTCAGTTTCTTTGGCTATTGTTTTAAGATCAGATTTAACATCTTCAGGAAGATCATCCCTCCTGAGTAGCAGATGGGTAAAAGTAAGCACCCCGGTTAATGGATTATTGATTTCGTGGGCTACCCCGGCTGCCAATCTTCCTATACACGCCTGTTTTTCCGATTGAAGCAATTTATACTCACTCTCTTCTTGTTGCTTTATATCCCAATTTTTTAGAGTAGAGATTAGTTCAACATAAGTTTTCTGAAGTTCCCCGATCTCGTTATTCTCTACAATATCAATCTCTGGATTAATATTGCCCCTTAAAACCTCTTTTCCAGCTGAAATTAACTGCTTAATAGGTTTTGAAATTTTATTAGAAATTACTATGCCCATTATAACGGTGACTATTATTGAGGCTAATGAAACTATGATAATTGGTATAAAAAATCGATTTATACTATTTAAATTAGTATTTTTAGAAATGTGGGTATTTGAGTCCCCTTGAAAACTGGATATGTGGCTAAAATTATCTTTTTCTATTATAATAAAGGTAATACCAAAGGCAAGTGAGACTATGATTGCGACTAAAACAAATGTCAACACTAATTTTGATTTTATGGTATATAATAATTTTTTCATATACTTAAATTTATAAAACATTTTAGACACTTTGTCAATTAATTAACAATAAAATCTAGAAAAAAAAATTAACATTATATTGTTGTATCAATTGACTTTGCACAAACGCCATTTACACGAATATTATATAGTGCTAATTTAAGTGTAAGTGCACTGACCATGTTAGATATTGCTCCTTATTATAAAAGAGTATAAAGAATTTTTATTGGCTTTGCCTTTCTCAAAATGGCATTCTACTATAATATGTGTAATGACAAAAGATATTTGTTCGAGTTACTCGAAAATTTGAAAATCAGTTTAAAATTTAAATGTAAAAAATGATTTTATTTTAGAGTTCACTTTTAAACTTTAAATTTAAAGAAAACAGTCCGCTTTTGAATTTTAAATAACACATATCAAAGATTTCTTGACAAAATAAATATTTAAAGTTAAAATCTGAAGATAATAAAATGTTATATAAGTTATACTGTTTAAAATTACGGAATAAGTAATATTAAATTAATTTATTTTGGTATTCGTATAAAATTATAATTTAAATTAGAGTTAACAAAAGGTATAACCAATGGCAAAAACTTTAACTACATGTCCGTACTGTGGATGTGGGTGTGGTTTGTATCTTTCTTCAAATAACAAGATGTTAACTGGTGTATTCCCTAGCAAAAATCATCCTGTGGCTAAGGGTTCTCTTTGTGTTAAAGGCTGGAACTCCTATCAATTTGTGAATAGTAAGGAACGTCTAACAGTTCCTCTTATTAAGAAAAACGGAAATTTCGTTGAAGCATCATGGGATGAGGCTTTGACTCTTATAGTATCAAGGCTTAAAGATATAAAAAATAACTCTGGTTCAGATAGCATTGCATTTTTTAGTTCTGCAAAGGCTACAAATGAAGAGAATTATCTTTTGATGAAGCTTGCGAGGGCTGTTTTTAAAACAAATAATATCGATCATTGTGCAAGGTTGTGTCATGCTTCTACTATTACGGGCCTTGTTTCTACTTTTGGTTCAGGGGCAATGACAAACTCAATAAATGAGTTTGAAGATGCAGAGTTGTTTTTAATAACAGGTTCTGACACTACAGCTCAGCATCCCTTAATTGGTACCAGAATTATAAATGCTGTTAAGGATAAGGGGGCAAAGCTAATAGTTGTAGATCCAAGGAAAATTGAGCTTGTAAAATACGCTGATATCTATGCACGTCAGAACCTTGGAACAGATGTAGCATGGATAAACGGTGTTATGAATGTTATTATATCTGAAGATCTCCATGATAAAAGATTTATTATGGAAAGAACCGAAGGATTTGAAGAGTTAAAAGAAGTTGTTAAGGATTATACACCGGAGTATGTTGAGGAGATTACATCAATTCCAGCCGATACTATAAAACAAATTGCCAGAATGTATGCAACGCACAAAAAAGCAATGATAGTTTATGCGATGGGGATCACTCAGCATACAACTGGGGTTGATAATGTTCGTTCTTTGGCAAATCTAGCAATGCTTACTGGGCATGTTGGTTTTCCTTCAACAGGCGTGAATCCTTTAAGGGGACAGAATAATGTTCAGGGTGCATGCGATGTTGGGGCTCTGCCTGATGTTTTTACAGGATATCAGAAGGTAATTAACCCTGAAATTAGAAAGAAGTTTGAAAAAGCCTGGGGTGTGGAAGATCTACCGGATAAACCAGGGTTAACCGTAACAGAGGTAACTGACGGGCTTTACAATGGTAATGTTAAGGCGCTTTTTATCATGGGTGAAAACCCTGTAATAAGCGATCCAGATTCCAACCATGTTAGAAAGGCGTTGCAAAATGCAGATTTTCTGGTAGTTCAGGATATATTCTTAACAGATACTGCAGTATATGCAGATGTAGTTTTACCTGGTGCTACGTTTGCCGAGAAGGATGGAACGTTTACCAATACGGAACGAAGGGTGGAGAGGGTTAGAAAAGCGGTTGACCCTCCTGGAGCCGCAAAAGCTGATTGGGAGATAATATCCGAGATAGCGGATAGAATGGACTATAAGGGGATGAAGTATAATCATCCGTCGGAAATTATGGACGAAATAGCTTCCGTTACCCCAATATATGGCGGTATCGATTATGATCGGTTGGATCCATGGGGACTGCAGTGGCCATGTCCTACAAAGGATCATCCAGGTACTCCTTATCTTCATAAGGATAAGTTTTCAAAAGGAAAAGGAAGTTTTGTCCCGGCTCACTATCAGGCACCTTTTGAACAACCAGATGAAATGTACAAATTCTCATTAACAACTGGAAGGCTTTACTGGCACTGGCATACGAGGACAATGACTGAGAGAACCAATGTGCTCGAAAGGGAAGCTCCTGAACCATTTGTTGAAATGAGCATGGAGGATGCAGAACGTTTATCAATAAAAAGCGGGGAAAGGGTAAGGGTAACTTCCAGGAGGGGTTCAGTAGAGGTAAAGGTGGTTGTTACAGATAGGATGAAACAGGGTAATCTATATATGCCCTTTCATTATAGGGAAGCTGCAGCAAATGTACTAACAAGCAATGCCATAGATCCGCAGGCTAAAATACCCGAGTATAAAGTAAGTACTGTAAAAGTGGAAAAACTATGAAAATGTACAATGATATAAGAATTTTGGATAAAAAAAAGATAAAAGATCTATTAAAATCAGCCAATAGTGAATGGAACATCTATGCTCCAATTGAAGGGATTGGTGGAGATGTATATTTTGATATATTGCCAAAAGACGATAAAATAGTTGATGAAGTTTTAAATAACTTATCTATTAAAAACAATAGTAATATAGCTTTGTCACCCAAGGATATTTTCTTTCCCCAGATGGAAGTTCTGTTCAATATTGATAAGGATGATTTTACTGAAACAATAGAATCCTCACCAAAGCTGATTTTTGGTATTAAGTCATGCGATTTAAAAGCAGTACTGTTTACAGATGAGTTTTTCAAAAGAAACTATGAGGATGTTTACTATCTTAGTAGGATGAAAAATAGGCTTTTGATTTCTATTGGATGTTTAACACCCCCAAGACCGGGTTCATGTTTTTGTACTTCTACTGGTACTGGTCCTTTCCTTGAAGAAGGTTATGATATCCAGCTTGTGGATGCAGAAGATTTTTTCTATGCAGAAATTGGTAGTGAAAAGGGTCAAATATTCGCGGATAAATATTCTGAGTATTTTGATAAAAGAACGGATGGTGATACTGCTAAAAAGGATATTAATAAAATCAAAACGAAAGCTTCCGATGCAGTTAATCTAAAGGTGGATTTTGATAGAGCGGTTGAATTGATGCAGGATGACGACTTCTTTCCCAATGATAATTATAAGAGAATTGGTGAGAGATGTATATACTGCGGTGCATGTTTGTACACATGTCCTACCTGTACCTGTTTTTCCATTAGTGATACGGTTAGCAGCAATAAAGAGGGGATAAGGTTCAGAAATTGGGATGGCTGTGTTTTTGAAGGATACACAAGGGAAGCCAGCGGACATAATCCCAGATATGAAAAGTATTTGAGAACTGCAAGAAGATATGAACATAAATTAAAATATGATTTTAAGGTAACAGGAACAAGCGGGTGTGTTGGGTGTGGTCGATGTCTTGAAAGCTGTCCTGTTAACATTGGTATGTCAAAGTTTATAGTAGAAATTACAGAAGGAAAAAGAATAATTTAACAGGAATAATTGATAAGGAAAGTTTGATGATGAAAAATATATATCAGCCTTATCCTGCTAAAATTGAAAGGATAGTTGATGAGACCTTCAATATTAAAACTTATACTGTAAAATTTATCAATGGTGATATTGCAAAAAGTTTTAATTATAAACAGGGACAGTTCGTTGAAATATCTATCCCCGGTGCAGGCGAAGCTCCTTTTTCCATTACTTCTACGCCATCTAGACCAGGAAATTTAGAGTTTACAATCAGAAAGATCGGTAGAGTCACAACAAAAATATTTGAATTGAAGGAAGGGGATTTATTACATATTAGAGGGCCCTACGGAAATAGTTTTCCCTTTGAAGAGGTAGAGGGAAAAAATCTATATTTTATTGCGGGCGGTATTGGGCTTGCCCCTTTAAGGAGTGTAATTAATCAGGCCTTTGATCATAGGCCTAGATTCGGTGAAATAAAGATTCTTTATGGCGCCAAGTCGCCTGCGGAGTTTTGTTATAGGGAAGAAATTCCCATATGGAAAAAATTGCCGGATACCGAGGTTCTTCTTACTGTAGATAATCCTGATGGTGAATGGCAGGGTAATGTTGGAGTTGTAACTACTTTGATGGATAAAACAAAGCTATCGCCTCTTAATAGTGTGGTATACGTATGTGGACCTCCAGTTATGCTAAAGTTTGTTATGTTAAAATTGATAGAAATGGGCTTCAAGGACGGAGATATATATGTTACTCTTGAAAGGTATATGCAATGCGGAGTAGGAAAGTGTGGGCATTGCAATATTGGTGATAAGTTTGTGTGTGTTGATGGACCTGTTTTTAGCTACAGGGACATTAAAGTATTCCCTGAGAGAGAAAGAGCTGTTTGAAGATTATTTAACCTGCCTTTAGTTATTCACTTTCAAAAAAGTAAATAAACTTCTAATTATGATAAAACACGATGTATATCTATTCGTCGTTGTAAATAGGGGAGAATGATGTGATCCAAGTAATTGTTTCTGTGCTGTTTACTAATTCAATTTTATCCAAAGACAAGTCAATTTATTTATTATCATGTTGTTAGAGATTACGTCGTTCCGCTTGCAATGACGACGATGGGGACAACAACCAAGAATGGTGCCGCACCGCTCAAAGAGGAGCTTAACTTGCAATGACACAAATCAAGGCATTGTAAAGCCAATTTCAAATGTCATTGTGAGGAGGCCGTAAGGCCGACGTGGCAATCCCCATCTTTGCGGAAACCCGAGATTGCGTCGCTTCGCTCGCAATGACGACGGTTTGTATGGAATAGAAAAGGGAATTAAACTGTTTTTTACCTCAGAAAATGAAAAAGATTCTTAGCTGAGCTCAAAATGCCGCAGATCAACCTGTTCCCTTCTCAAGGCAATATCGTTGTGAGTACATCATAGTTTATAGCTTCTGAATTAAATTATTCAATAGTTCAGTACTATTGTCAACAGATTCGGGGGCATTAAGTAATTTTTCAATTCTAATAGCATTACCCATATAATTATATACCTCACCACCTGTTTCAAGTATTGAGGATGCAGGCATAAATACAGCATTGCCTCCATAATTTTCCAGAGGTTTAAAATCAATATGAATAATATTCTGGGTACTCTCTGTGTTGATCCATGGTGTTTTCATAAGAATCAGGGTGTCGTAACCTCTCAATATATCAGAATCAAGAGTAAATGTTGAATTGCTGTTTTTGGTCTTATATTTTAATGCTCCTGCTGGATTCATCCCTTTGGAGAGGGGAAGAAGCTTTGCATTTTTGAATAACCTGGTAAAGAATATAAAGTTTTCAAGTATTTCAATATCCGTTCTGTCCTCATCAATTATAAATACAGGGTTTTTTGATTTTAAAAGATTCAGTGCAAAGCTTTTTAGCTTATCAGGCTTTATCCTCATAAGGTATGCAATTTCATTGTTGGTATTTATAGAAGAAAAATGATTTTTAGCTTCTTCATCCACTACATTTGAATTCGTTACTATTAAACTACCCAATGTAGATATAAAATCATTAAAGTATCTTCTATTGAATCTTAGACTCATATTGGAGATAGATTCAATTTGAATGGGAGTATCATTTATCGTAAACAAAAGGCTCCCTTTTCTTACAGCTTTCCTTATTTTTATTTCCAGAATCGGAAAGTTTCTTGCAGGCATTGCGTTAAAAACCACTATTTGATCGCTTTTTTCAATTTCATCAAGAGAAGGAACAACTAAACCTGACATGGTCGTTTTCAGATAACTGGATTTACCGGTTAGACAAATTCCATTTTCAAGATGATTTGTACCTTCACCGGTATCAAAAGGAATATGGAATAGATCACCATTTATTATACTCGCCAGTCGATGGATATTTTCATACTCTTCAGTAGAAAGATTTGTTGATGTTATAACCGCAGTTTTCTTTGAAGTCTTTAAAAATTCTACTGCTCTTTCAATAGCTCTATTCTTATCAATTTTATTCTTTAAACTTCCTGTTATAAATAGATAGTTAGTCTCTCGGTTTTCAGGTTTAAGATACTCATATTCATAGCGTCCTCTTACACACAGGGATCCATCATTTTCACCATTTGTGTTAACTGCACTTACTCTAATAAGGCTATTTTCGTAAACTTTGTACTCCAGGTCGCAGTGAAGGCTGCAATGAATACATTTTCCACTAACAGTTTCAGTTTTAAATGGTCCTGGTTTCGGGGTAAAAGGATTTATTGAAAGTGCACCTGTTGGACACGCATCTGCACATCCACCACAGAAATCGCATGATGTTTCAGCGAGTTCATGATAGAAGTAGGGGGATATTTCAGTTTCAAATCCTCTCTTAACAAAACCAAAAACATCGAGTCCCTTGATCTCATCGCAGTATCTTACACATATACCACATTTTATACATTTATTTGGCTCTCTGAGTATTACAGGATGATTTGCGGTCATGTTGTTAAAATCCGGGAAGTGATTAACTGCACCTTTGAAATCGTCCTCTTTTACATTGTATTCAGTGGAATTATCCCTGAGCTTACAGGAAAATCCTTCATTACAACCGCATTCAAGACATCTTTTAGCCTCTTTTAATGCCTGTTCTTCACTTAACCCAAGCTCAATTTGTCTGAAATCCTGTATTCTATCTTCTACAGCAAGGGTTGGCATCTTAACCCTGTTTTCTCTTTCATACACGCTAAAAAATTCGTCCGGTATCTCTTCAAGCTTACCTTTTGATATGATAAATTCTTTTGAATATGGATTAACCTTTCCTGTTGTAAGATACTGATCTATAGAGTATGCAGCTTTTCTTCCCCCTGCAATAGCTTCGACGGCAGTTGCTGCTCCTATTACACAGTCACCACCTCCAAAAATAAAAGGATCTGAAGTTGTACCTGTTTCCGGATCAGCCATCAATCTGTTCCTTTCAGATACAAGCTTTTCGTTGGTTAGTGAGGATAGATCTGGACGCTGTCCAATAGCCTTTATTAGAAGATCACACTGCATGGTATAATTTGAACCTTCAATAGGTATTGGCCTTCTTCTCCCAGATGTATCAGGTTCTCCGAGTTTCATATTTATGCATTCAACATTAAGACCTTTTTGACCCTTACTTATTTTAATCGGTGCTGATAAAAACTTGAACTTAATACCTTCTTCTTCAGCCTCTTCTATTTCATAATCATTTGCGGGCATTTCCTTTTTAGTTCGTCTATAAAGTATTAATACTTCGGATGCACCAAGCCTTAAAGATGTTCTTGCTGCATCCATTGCTGTATTACCACCTCCGACAACAATCACCTTTTTACCTTTCAAATCTGGCATATCCCTTTTTTCAGCTACCCTATGCAAAAATCCTATACCACTTTCGACACCCTCGGTGTCTTCGCCTTCAACCCTCATATTCATAGATTTTTGCGCACCGAGTCCTAAAAAAACAGCCGAGTAACCTTGTTTCTTTAAATCATCTACTGTAAAATCTTTACCGAGCTCTTTTGAATATTCTATATTTATCCCCAGGCTAAGAATAAGCTCTATCTCTTTATCAAGAATGTCTTTGGGCAATCTGTACTCAGGTATACCATATCTGAGCATACCACCTGCCTTTTCTTCCCTCTCAAAGATGGTTACATCGTAACCCTTGACAGCAAGAAAATATGCTGCAGTTAAGCCTGCAGGCCCCGAGCCAACAATAGCTACTTTTTTACCTTTTGAAGGCTCTTTTTCGGGTATATATGGATTTCCTGTGGATAAGTCATAATCAGCCACAAACCTTTTTAGATTATTTATTGCTATAGGTTCTTCTACTTTATTTCTTCTGCATACACTTTCACACGGATGAGGGCAGATCCTTCCAATGGAAAGCGGCATTGGGAGCTTTTCTTTTATAAGCTTGACTGCTTCCTGATATTTTTTATCAGCGATAAGAGCAATATAGCCCTGTATATCGATGTTTGCAGGACATCTCTGACTGCAGGGTGATACACAATCACCAAAATGATCAGAAACAAGCAAAGACAGGCTCATTTTTCTTGCGTTCTTGACATCTGGAGCTTCTGTATCTATTACCATACCATCCATTACTTTTGTAGAACAGGAAGGTAGATATGTTCTGGCGCCTTTCACCTTTACAAGGCAAACCCTGCATGAACCGTAAGGTTCTAAGCGATTATCATGACACAGGGTAGGTATGAAAATTCCGTTCTCCCTTGCCACTTCTAAAATTGTTTTATTAGAATCAGTAGTAATGTTTTTCCCGTTTAGTGTTATGTTAACATGACCCATTAAACATCCTCGCTTGATAAATATTGGTTTTTTATGAATAAGTTTATTCCTGGCATATATAAAAGCATTGTAGCAACCCGGGATTGCGTCACTTCGCTCAAAGAGGCACTTTTTTTGCGATGACACCTCTTAGATATTTCTTTGATCAATTATTTTACTTCGATAGCATCAAATTTACAGCTATCATAACAAATACCACATTTAATACATGCCTCCTGATCAATTACATGAGGCTTGTTTCGTTCACCAGAAATTGCGTTTACAGGACAATTTCTCGCACATACCGTACAGCCAGTACATAGTTCAGCAATGATATGATATTTTATTAAGCTTCTGCACTGTTTTGCGGGACACTTCTTATCTCTAATATGAGCTTCATACTCTTCCCTGAAATATTTAAGGGTTGTTAAAACGGGATTTGGGGCTGTTTGGCCTAAACCGCAAAGAGAACCCATCTTTACATTGTATGCCAGTTCTTCGAGCTTTTCAATGTCTCCTTCTTCTCCCTCACCCTTTGTTATTCGCTCAAGAATTTCGAGCATTCTTTTTGTCCCAATTCTGCAGAAGGTACATTTGCCACAGGATTCTTTCTGCGTAAACTCTAAAAAGAATCTGGCTAGCTCTACCATGCATGTTGAATCATCCATGACCACCATCCCTCCTGAGCCCATGATAGCCCCCGTCTGGGTTACAGATTCATAATCAACCGGGGTATCAAGCTTGTCAGCAGGGATGCAACCACCTGATGGACCTCCCATTTGAACCGCTTTAAATTCTCTTCCGGATTTTATGCCTCCACCTATATCGAAAATTATCTCCCTGAGTGTTATCCCCATTGGTACTTCTATTAATCCTCCTCTTGCTATTTTCCCTGCAAGGGCGAATACCTTCGTTCCTTTGCTTGTTTCTGTTCCATAGCTGGAGTACCATTTTGAACCGTTCAAGATTATCCTTGGTACGTTGGCATAGGTTTCAACATTATTTATATTTGTGGGTTTTCCCCAGAGGCCCTTAACAGCAGGGAATGGGGGACGTAGCCTTGGCATACCCCGTTTACCCTCGATAGAGGCAATTAGAGCGGTTTCTTCGCC
>Ga0164318_10004481_pt1 | contig 13440 bp, 11 predicted proteins | sample GuaBasSedimGuay9_FD_113734 | JGI IMG/M metagenome (GOLD analysis project Ga0164318, IMG submission 113734) | Subseafloor sediment microbial communities from Guaymas Basin, Gulf of California, Mexico - Guay9, Core 4571-4, 0-3 cm | ecosystem: Environmental > Aquatic > Marine > Hydrothermal vents...
CGGTGGCCTGCTGATTGGAACCTTGCTTACCTTGATATTCGTCCCGATGTTTGCCTACATGGCGGATGGTACGAAAAAGAAAGTGAATGTTGTTCATACAGATAATTAATAGAAAGATAAACCATTAAAATCATAAGACAATGAAAAAATCAGGAATTCAATTTATCGGTGCAATAATTTTGATGTTTGCCTTGAGCGCCACATCCATTGCACAAACAAATTTTGAAAAGGACTTCAGTGCCCTGCACAAAAAAGCAATCATGACCTGTGGCATGATCAAGCAGCCCAAACTTCACCAGCAGGCAGAAATGCTTCAAGGTTTGAAAGAATTGCATACACAATTGAAGACAGTCGAGAAAAACTACCTTGATCAACCACCGGAGGCTTATGCAAGTGACCCTTTGTGGAAATCTTATTTCGTAGAATTCAATGATGTAATTGACGCCCTGCAAAGCCGTGTTGAGAAGGGCAACTACAAAGTCGCGGCCATGAACTGTTCCCATATCTGCATGGTTTACTATAAAATCCACGCGGTCAACGTACGACTTGACCTCACCGACAAAATGTTTTTGTGGATTTCCCAGGTGACCATGACCAACAATATGGTGAACGCAGCCAATTATCCCGGTGCGGAGAAGAACCTCAAAAAAATGAGGACACTGTATAAAAACGTGATTGAAGCCAAAAAAGTGGCCAACAATCCGGAATTCGACAAACAGTTTACAACAATTGATAAACTGTACACCAACTGGTTAAAAGACCTGGAAAATCACAAATACCAGGATGCATCCGACACATTCAACACATTCAAGGCAGCCTTCGGGAAGGTCTTTGTAATGTCGTTAATGTAATAGCAGATTGCATAAAGCAAAAGCCATGAAAAAAGTAATCATTGCCATCCACGGCCTGGGCAACAAACCACCAAAGGACCAACTGCAAAAATGGGGGAGAATGGCTATTGAGGAAGGTATTGATAATCTGGGGGCAAAAGTTAAATTGTCTGAATTCGAACTGGTTTATTGGGCTGATTTGCTTTATGACAAACCGCAAACCACCACTGAAAAAGACAAGGAAAGCCCTTACTTTTTGGATGAAGTTTATACCAAAGCACCCAAAAACTACAAAGTTGAACCGCATGAAATCAGGCGAAAGTTTCAGGATTATTTTAAATCTTTGGCTTACAAGATCTTTCTGAAAAATGATTATCATTTGCGTTACGCTTTTGTTTCCCAAAAACTAATCCACAAATATTTTTACGAGATGGAAGTTTATTTTGAAGGGGACAGTGATTTTCAGTCAGACTTCAACTACCAGGTGAAACAGGAAATCATCCGGCGGTTGAGCGAAACCCTGAAAAAATACAAGAACTATAAAGTGATGCTGATTGCCCATTCCATGGGTTCAATCATTGCTTTTGACGTCTTAAGTTTTGTTGCCCAGCAGAGCCGGGTTGATACTTTGGTGACCATGGGTGCGCCATTGGGTGCACCTTTTGTGATGAGCAGGATTGCTGCCCACTCGAAAAGCACCTATGGACAAATCAAATTGCAAATACCCGAAGCGGTTCAAAAACATTGGTATAATTTTTCAGACATCCGTGACAAAATAGCACTCGATTACAAACTGTCTGATGATTTTGCGCCCAACAGTAAGGGGGTAAAGGTCGTTGACAAACTGGTGACTAATAAATATGTAATGAATGGCCTGGCCAACCCACATAAATCATTTGGCTATTTACGTACACCTGAATTTATAGAGGTGTTGAAAGCTTTTTCAGAGGGAAAGAAGGATTAACTTTTTACATCAGAATTATAACTATAAAAACTTATACCACGGGTAAAATTATTTTATAAAAATGACTTTTTTACAGATATTGTTCGTGATTTTGCGAATTACGAATATATTAAAACTCTCTCATTAAAAATGAAGGAAATATAAAATGCTTGAAGAAACTGAATCACGTTGTCCTGTTACCGATAACATCAAAACTGGGACAACCATTAATATCATTTAAAAATAAAAACTATGTTTAAATTACCAGACTGGACATTTGAGTTTCACGGCCACAGATGTCCTTTTATGCCCATCGGTTACCGCATGGGTGAATTGGCCAAGGAAAAACTGGGTGTGGGTAAATCGCACGATCACGACATGCATGTTTTTTCGGAAATGGGTATCGGCCATCCGCAGGGATGTATGCAGGACGGCATTATGGCTTCAACAGCCGCAACTTTTGGAAAAGGCCTCATCGAGAAATTGTATTATGGAAAAGTGGCGGCCACCTTTTGGTATCCTCAAAAAGGGGCGGTGAGGATTTATTTGAAAAATGAATTTGCCGACAGCCTTTCGCCCCATGAGTTTTTCAAATACCGCAAAAGAGGAGTTGAGCCTTCAGAAATTCCGGAAGAAGTACGTGCCGACATCATTGACAAAGTATTAAACGCCACTAACGAAGAACTGTTCAAAGTGACCATGCTCCCCAATTTCGATTACAAACCGGTAAAAGGCAGCTTCGCCAAAGGCAAATGTGAAGTTTGTGGTGAATATGTATTCGAAAGATATCTGAGGGTTAAGGATGGGAAAAAAGTTTGCATCCCCTGTTCAGGTTTTCATACAGATGAAATGTTTTTACCGAAAGTGAGGTAAGTAAGTTCAACTGTACATATTCCGGGACATAAATCATTGTAAATAAATTGAAATCATGTTATACACCATCGTATTTTTCATTATTGCCATTGCTTCTTTCATCTTCGCAATGCTGGGTTTGGGGGGTGGAATGGTTTATGTCCCGGTATTGAACTGGGCGGGTTTCGACATGGTCAAAGTGGCCATTCCCCTGGGCTTGCTGCTCAACGGGCTGAATACTTTGCTTGTACTTCTCCCTTTTGCCCGTAAAAAGCTGGTGGACTGGAAAGGGGGAATGGTGATGGCAGTAACCGCATTGATTGCAGCCCCGCTCGGCGCCATGACCAGCGATCAGGTTCCGGTTCAAACCCTGAAAATTTTATTTGCCATTATGGTGGTTGCGGCTGCGGTCCGGATGATCTGGTCAGCCAAAAAAGCGGAACCCGAAAATATGATGCCCCTCGGAAAAAGAAGCCTGATCGGGTTTTTTGTTGGGGCATTTGCCGGATTTGTGGGTGGTATGCTCGGTCTGGGCGGCGGGTTCATCATCGCCCCTATCCTGATGATGATGGGCTACAAAACCAAAGAAGCCGCAGCGACAACCGCTTTCGTGGTAACGTTTTCATCCTTTTCAGGTTATCTCGGGCACATGGCCTCCGGTGAAATGAATTGGTTGTTAACAGGAATCGTAGTTATCGCCGTCATCATTGGGTCACAGTTGGGAGGGCGCTACATGACACAAAAAGCCAAATCGAAACAGGTAAAAATCATTTACGCCATTGTCCTGCTGCTGATTGCTGCCAGGATGACTTACGGCGCAATTACTTACAAGCCCGAACCGGAAGAGCAAAGACAACCGATTAACGATAACAATTCACTGAATTTGCATTCACAAACCTACGACAACAAATTGCTTAAATTGGAATCATACCATTATTTTTTCTAAATCCTATGATCTGCAAATGGCGAAATATTGTAATACTGATTATTTTGCTGGCAGCTTCCCCCGGTCATGCGCAGAACAAACTGTCTCCAAAGGAAGTGGAATGGCATGCCTACACTCAGCTCAGGTTTGCCACAGATTTTGACAGCTACAACAACTTTTCGGTACGCCGCTTGAAATTCTGGCTCAAATCGGCTCCCGGTTTTCCCAAACACTGGTCGTTCAAAGCGCAGGCCATTTTTATGTCTATTCAGAAAGAGAAATTTTTTTTACAGGATGTTTATGGCGAATACCGTTGGAAAAATTCAAGTATCCGTTTCGGGCAGTTTATTCCGCAATACAGCCTGCAACGTTTTCAACCCGACTACCTGATTCCCAGTAGCGAAAGGGCAAGGGCCGTTACACTGCTCATTCCAAACGGAACAACCGGCGTAAGGGACATTGGCGTGCAATATAATTTGAAGGCAGCCAAAGATAAGCTGCAATTCAACCTGGGATTGTTCAATGGTTACGGCATTAAAGACTACCGTTTCAACAACTCGGGATATTTGCTTACACAAAATCTGTCGTACCGCATTCCGATAAAGAAAAGTTCATTAAAATTTGGTTACTCGGTGATGTATCGCAGAGCTGAAAACATCGTTTTTCATGGCATCTTACCCGATACGGTCAGTTATTCGGGAGATGATTTCCGGTTTAACTTTTATAGCATTTTTACAAGTAAAATGGTAGATGTTCAAGCCGAATACCTCCAGACGATACTGGACACCACCACGGCCAGCGGATATTATGTTTTGGCCACGGTAAAATTCAATCCGAAAAACCATGCCTATTTTGTATTTGATGAATATACAAACCAGAATGGCTTTCCTGTAAACAGTCCCTGGTACATTGCCGGATATAATTATTTATTCAAAAAATATAAAATCATGCTCAGTCTCGAAAGCGGTTTTCAAAAGGCCGGCGGGCAGTGGCAAAACAGAACAGTAATCCAATTTCAACTATTTTTTCATTAAGAATTTAGCATCACAACATATCCAAAAGAATGCTTATTGCTCGCTTTTGTCGCGGATTTGCAAAAGGATTTTTTCAAATGCTTCATCATCCTGAAAACCGTTAAAATCCTTGCTGTTTTTCATCCTTGCATATTCATCAAAACCATTGTCGGCGGCTTTTTGCAATTGCAGAATTGCCTGCTCCGCATTGCCCGTGCGGGCCAGTAAAACGGCTTTCAAAAAATATACTTCCGGGTTTTTGGGATCAACCTTTTCGTAAATCGTGAGGTATTTTTCTGCTTCTTTGAACTGGTTATTTTTCAGCGTTCCACTGGCATACATATACGATACCAGGCTCAGGTCATTCAATAGACGTTGATTGACCGGGTCATCTTGTTTTTGAATCAGCTTGTTGACTTCCTTCAACCACCATTGCAGGCTTTTTTCGGGCATGGCTGAAGCATATTGTTGTTGGCGGCTGCATTCGAGCTCCAGCGACTTTTTCTTTGCTGCCTGAAATTCAATATAAGCTGGATTTTTTCGGATGGAAACCAACTCCTTCTTGTACTTTTCCAAAGGGGTGAGCCCCTCTAGGAAAGCCAGTACTTTTTCATCAGTAGCAGCCAGTTTTTCCAAATCATTTTCCCGGGAGGCTTTTTCCCTGATACTGTCTTGTTGGGCTAAAAACACATCAATCAAATCTTTATCCTTCAAAGCGGGGTTTTGTCTCATGGCATTAAAAAACAGGAATTCAAATCCGTCCCGCATTACAGCTACAGATGGCCAGTCGTGTTTGCCTTCGTAAACCAGCAGGTAATGGGGGATGGAAGTTTGACCGAGCGCCAGGTTCAGATTTTTCATTTCCAGATAATTGAAATCCTTGTCGCCAACCATGCCGAGATAACTGAAGTTGCTGTTGTAAGCTGCACGCATTTGCGGGAAACCGACGGCACAGTCAATAACGGCGGATACTCCTTTGTTTTGAAACAAGGCCACATCAGCTGCAACCCTGGCTCCCCCCGCTCTTCAAAAAAGGAGCGGCTTTTACATTTGGTTCTACTACGAATTTAGTGGAATATTGGAAAATGCTAAAAAGAATCAATGCTAAAATGCGTAAATAAATGATTTTCACATCAATAATAGCAATCATTATCAAAATCCAATTTTTTTATTGTTAGTTATTTAAGCATTTAAGCATTATCACGCTCAGCATTAGCACAAAACTTATCCCAGATATGAGAAGTATTATTACCCACTAAAATGGTAGAAGAACCCAATAAATAGAGTGAGTGAATCGGGAATTCTTTTATGGTTTCACCTTTTGCTATTTCCATCCCGCTCTTTGGATAATTCCAATTAAGCACCATTACCCTCTTCAAAAAATTGAATGCCAACTGGAAAAAATAATCCCATAAAATCCTCAAAATGCTTACTTTTGCACATCCTAAAATCAAGGGGAAAATCACAAGCTTTTGAAACAAATTAATTAAAAAATATTATTATGGATAGTGCAAAAATAACCTGGACAAAAATTGATGAAGCACCGGCTTTAGCAACCTACTCGCTGCTTCCCATTGTAAATGCTTTTACAAATGCTGCAGGAGTTACCGTTGAAACAAGAGATATTTCGCTTGCTGCGAGAATCATGTCAACTTTTCCTGAATTTCTTACAGATGAGCAGAGAGTAGCCGATGAATTGGCGTTTCTTGGAAAACTGGTAAAAAAACCGGAAGCCAATATCATTAAGCTTCCCAATATTAGCGCTTCCATTCCGCAATTAAAGGCAGCCATTGCCGAGTTGCGTGAGAAAGCTTACAATTTGCCTGACTATCCCGAAGAACCAAAAAATACCGAAGAGGAAGCCATCAAAACAAGATATGCCAAATGCTTGGGCAGTGCAGTGAACCCTGTTCTCCGCGAGGGAAATTCAGACCGCCGTGTAGCTCCTTCGGTAAAGGCTTTTGCCCAAAAGCACCCCAAGAAATTAGGCGCTTGGACAAGCGATTCCAAAACCCACGTTGCTCACATGCAATCGGGAGATTTTTATGGCAATGAGCAATCGGTAGTGATGGACAAGGACGATACGGTTCGTTATGAGTTTGTTGATGAAGAAGGAAACGTGAGCATTCTTAAAGATGACCTTTCTTTATTAAAAGGTGAAGTCCTCGACGGTACATATATGAGTGCAACCGCTTTACGTGAATTCATTCAGGAACAAATTGACGATGCCAAAGCCAACAGCACACTTTTCTCAGTTCATCTGAAAGCCACGATGATGAAAGTTTCCGATCCCATCATTTTCGGAAATTTTGTATCCGTCTTCTTTAAGGATGTGTTCGAAAAACATGCTGCTATCTTTGCCAAATTAGGTATCAATCCTGATTTGGGACTTGGTGATTTGTATAAGAAGATAGCTGCGCTTGATGAGGCAAAACGCAATGAAATTGAAGCTGACATTCAGGCTGTTTATACCAAAAATCCATCACTCGCAATGGTCGATTCGGATAAAGGCATCACCAACCTGCATGCAAGCAACGACATCATTATTGACGCTTCCATGCCAGTTGTTATTCGCGACAGCGGAAAAATGTGGAATGCCGATGGCCAACTTCAGGATACCAAAGCCATTATCCCCGATAGATGTTACTCCACACCTTATCAGCAGGTTATTGATTTTTGTAAAGAGAATGGCGCCTTCAATGCAGCAAGCATGGGAAATGTTGCCAATGTAGGTTTGATGGCGCAAAAAGCTGAAGAATATGGTTCTCACGATAAAACATTTAAGGCAATCGGTAACGGAAGCATACGAATTGTAAACAGTGCAGGTACTGTTTTGATGGAGCACCAGGTGGGGAAAGACGATATTTACCGCTCTTGCCAAACCAAAGACATTCCTGTAAGGGATTGGGTGAAACTGGCTGTTAGCAGAGCACGTGCGACAGGAAATCCTACTATTTTCTGGTTAGACGAAAACCGTGCCCACGATGCAGAAATAATTAAATTGGTAAATGTTTATTTAAAAGACCATGATACCAAAGGTCTTGATATACAAATAATGTCTCCTGACGAAGCAATGAAGTTTACGCTGACCCGGTCAAAAGCAGGAAAAAACACTATATCGGTAACAGGTAATGCATTACGGGATTATCTAACGGATTTATTCCCCATTCTTGAATTGGGCACCAGTGCTAAAATGCTGTCAATTGTTCCTTTGTTAGCCGGTGGTGGATTATTTGAAACCGGTGCAGGTGGATCTGCTCCTAAGCACGTTCAGCAATTTAATGCTGAAGGCCATTTGCGTTGGGACTCTTTGGGAGAGTTTCTTGCTTTAACGGTTTCTTTGGAACACCTCGCCAATAAATTTAGCAACAAACGCGCACAACTTTTATCGACAACCCTCGATAAAGCCATCGCCAAACACCTTGACAACAACCGGGGCCCCTCGCGCAAAGCCGGTGAAATCGACAACCGTGGCAGCCAAATGTTCCTTGCACAGTATTGGGCTGAAGCTTTGGCCGAACAAAATGAGGATGCAGAATTGAAAGCCAAATTTGCAGAAGTTGCCGCGCAATTAAAAAACAACGAGACAAAAATCCTTGAAGAAATTGCTGCTGCCGAAGGCAAAGCTACAGACATTGGTGGTTACTTTATGCCCAACGATGACCTGGCTACAAAAGCCATGCGCCCCAGTGCAACGATGAATGCAATTATTGATGGAATTTAACCACCAATAGACCCGCCGGGTTGGAACTAACACTAGCGCGCGAATGTTTCGCGTGCATTAACACATTTATCAATTCTGTCACGCGAAAATTCGCGCGCCAGTAGTTAGAACCCCCTGTTTCAAGCGTCCTCGCTTGAAAACAATTCTCAAGAAACTGGAAGCGGAGACGCTTGCAACAGATAGCGCACAAAAAAAGCCGCCCAAACAGGCGGCTTTTTTATTCGTCTAAATTCTCTGAATTAATCTTCTTTTGAATAATCCATCGCAGCCTGACGCTTGTAGAAATTATAACGCCATTTGGCATTTTTCATAGCTTGCTTGGCCAAATCCCTTGCTCTTTCGGGGAAGGTTTTCTTTAGCGAAACAAAGCGCACTTCGTTATTACGGAATTGCTCAAATTTAGCCCAATCCGGTTCTTTCGAATCCAAAGTAAAAGGATTTTTTCCTTCAAGTTCCAACAATGGATTGTAGCGATACATCGTCCAGTAACCGCCTTCTACAGCCAGTTTCTCTTCTGCTTGCGATTTGGCCATTGATGTACGAATACCATGTGCAATACAAGGTGAGTAAGCAATAATCAAAGAAGGTCCGGGAAAAGATTCGGCTTCTTTCAGTGCTTTAAAATACTGACTCTGACTGGCTCCCATAGCAACTTGTGCGACATAAATATAACCGTAAGTCATCATAATAGCACCAAGATCTTTCTTACCAACCGATTTACCTGCGGTAGCAAATTTTGCCACCTGGCCGGTTTGTGTAGCCTTGGACGATTGACCACCGGTATTGGAATAAACTTCGGTATCCATTACCAAAACATTCACATCTTCGCCAGAGGCCAAAACGTGGTCCAGTCCACCAAACCCAATATCGTAGGCCCAGCCGTCACCACCAAAAATCCATTGGGATTTTTTAATGAAATACTGTTCTAAATCCATCAGTTTTTTGGCTTCCTCATCCTTGGCATCTTTCAGCAGTGCTGAAACTGCTGCTGAGGCGATTTTGGATTCTTCACCATTATCTTTTGCTGCTATCCAGTTTTCAAAAGCTTTTTTACGATCATCGCTTGTTCCATTCTCAATGGCTTCCAGCATAAATCGTTGGACACGTTCGCGCATATTTTTAACGCCCATTGCCATTCCAAATCCGTACTCAGCATTGTCTTCAAACAAAGAGTTGGCCCATGCCGGCCCTTTACCTTCGGCATTAACAGTATAAGGTGTTGCCGGGGCAGAACCGCCATAAATAGATGAACAACCTGTTGCATTTGCAATCATCATGCGGTCGCCATAAAGTTGGGTTGCTACATTGATATATGGTGTTTCTCCACATCCGGCACATGCCCCCGAAAATTCAAACAGGCTTTGTGCAAACTGGCTGTTTTTCACTGAAGAAAACTTATCGACAGCTTTGTCTTTTACAGTAATATTCTTGATCAAATAATCCCAACGTGGCACTTCTTCCATTTGGCCTTCGAGTGGCAGCATGATCAATGATTTTTCTTTGGACGGACAAACATCGGCACAACTGCCACAACCAGTACAATCAAGCACGCTAACCTGAATGCGATATTTATGCGGTGCCAATTTCCCTTTGGTATCCAGCAATACAGTTCCTTCAGGAACATTCTTTGCTTCTTCTTCATCCAGCAAAAATGGCCTGATGGCAGCATGCGGACAAACGTATGCACATTGGTTACACTGTATGCAATTGTCAGCCTGCCACTCGGGCACGTTAACGGCAATACCGCGTTTTTCGTAAGCAGCTGTTCCCGGAGGGAAGGTTCCGTCTTCGCGACCGAGGAAAGCGCTAACAGGTAAATCATCACCTTTTAGTGCTTCGATAGGTCTGACAACTTCGCGAATAAAGTCAGGCAGATTGTCCATGTTCTCCCCTTTGTCTTCACCTTTTAGCTTGGCCCATTCTGCCGGCACTTTAATTTCGATAACATCGCCACCCTGATCAACAGCAGCATAATTCATGTTCACAATTTCTTCACCTTTTTTGCCATAAGTTTTATGGATAAAAGTTTTCATATGCTCTTCGGCATCGGTATAAGGAATTACTTCTGAAACTTTAAAGAAAGCAGCTTGCATAATGGTATTGGTACGATTACCCAAACCAATATCGGCTGCTATTTTTGTCGCGTTGATGATATAGAATTTGATGTCGTTTTCTGCCATATATTTTTTCATGGAATCGGGCAAACGACGTTCGGTTTCTTCTTCATCCCAAATACTGTTCAACAGGAAAGTCCCACCTTTTTTAAGGCCTTTCAGCATGTCGTATTTTGTCAGGTACGAAGGCACGTGACAAGCAACAAAGTCAGGCGTTCCAACGAGATAAGTGGAGCGAATTGGTGTATCCCCAAAGCGCAAGTGCGAAATGGTAATTCCACCAGATTTTTTGGAATCATATGAAAAATAAGCCTGGACATATTTGTCGGTGGCTTCTCCAATAATTTTAATCGAGTTTTTATTGGCTCCAACTGTTCCATCAGCACCGAGGCCATAAAACTTGGCTTCATACGTTCCTTTGTCGCTAATACTTACTTCGGGTAGAAGTGGCAATGATTTGAAAGTAACATCGTCAATAATACCAACGGTAAACTGATTTTTTGGCTCCTTCAGTTTCAGGTTTTCAAAAACAGAAATAATCTGTGCAGGTGTTGTATCTTTCGAACTTAGTCCGTAGCGGCCGCCGACAATAAGAGGTTCATTTTCTTTTCCATAAAAAATATCTTTGATATCCAAATACATAGGCTCGCCATTGGCACCCAGTTCTTTAGTACGATCAAGAACAGCAATACGTTTTACTGACTTAGGTACCGCCTTCAAGAAATATTTTTCCGAGAATGGACGATACAGATGTACAGCAACCAGTCCCAGTTTCTCGCCTTTGGCATTCAAATGATCAATAGTCTCGCGAATGGTCTCCGTTACCGATCCCATAGCCACAACAATATTCTCAGCTTCCGGGTCACCGTAATAAGTAAACGGATGGTATTCACGGCCTGTGAGCTTTGTGATTTCCTGCATATATTCTTCAACCAAATCAGGAATTGGATCGTAGAAACGGTTAATCGCTTCGCGCGACTGGAAATAAATATCAGGGTTCTGGGCAGTTCCACGGGTTACCGGGTGCTCAGGGTTCAGGGCGTTATCCCTGAATTTCTTCACATCTTCCCAAGGGAATAAATGTGCCAGATCTTCGTGCTCAAAATATTCTACTTTCTGAATTTCGTGTGAAGTACGGAATCCATCAAACATGTGGAGAAAAGGAACCCTGCTTCTAAGGGAAACAAAGTGGGCAATACTGGCAATGTCCATCTCTTCCTGAATACTTCCGGTCGCCAGAATGGCAAAGCCGGTTTGACGTACACTCATTACATCGCTGTGGTCGCCAAATATAGAGAGTGCCTGGGCAGCAAGGCTACGTGCACTTACGTGAAAAACAGCGGGAAGCAATTCGCCGGCCATTTTATACATATTTGGTATCATCAGCAACAAACCCTGAGAGGCAGTAAATGTGGTTGTTAAAGCACCCGCTTGCAACGAACCATGAACCGCTCCCGAGGCACCGCCTTCCGATTGCATCTCGGCAACTTTAACTATTTCGCCAAAAATATTTTTTCTACCATAAGCAGCCCACTCGTCAACGTATTCGGCCATTGTTGAAGAAGGTGTAATGGGATAAATAGCAGCTACTTCGCTAAACATATAAGCCACGTGAGCAGCTGCATAGTTTCCATCACAGGTAACAAATCTTTTCTTTCTTTCCATCGTTGTTTAATTTAGAAAGTATATAAATTCAATGTTTTGAAATTTCGTGCGAAAGTACTCAATTATAAAATAAACGGCTTCTATTATCGGTAAAATAAAGCACCCAAACCCAATTTAAAATCAATTTAATTAGTAGGCTATTTCCATTCAGTTTGAAATTATCTTAATTTTACGCCTCAAATTTTTTCTTAAAAGCACAGCCATGAATTTAAAATCGAAATACCTGGGATTGGAATTGAAGAATCCTATTATTGTAGGTGCAAGTAACCTGGTTCAGAACCTTGATATGCTCAAGAAAATGGAAGATGCCGGTGCCGCTGCCATTGTTTATAAATCGTTATTTGAAGAGCAGATTCAGCTTGAAAATCTGGAAATGGAACAGGATATGACAGATTACGACCATCGTCATGCCGAAATGACTTCTTTGTTTCCAGCGGATCTTTACGAAGCCAGCCCTGAAGAATTCCTGATGCATTTTAGGGATGCGAGGAAAGTGGTTAATATTCCGCTTATCGCCAGTCTGAATGCCATTTTTGATGACAGTTGGTATGAGTATGCCAAAAAACTGGAAGACTCCGGAGCCGATGCGTTGGAGCTGAATTTCTACAACAATCCGAAAGATTTTGAAATGGAAGGCCGCTCCATCCTGAGCGAAGAACTCGATATTATTGAGGGCGTGAAAAAAGCAGTCAAAATTCCGGTGAGTGTGAAACTGAGCCCGTTTTATACCAATCCACTTTATGTTTTCAATGAAATGGATAAAAAAGGAGTTGACGGCTTTGTACTTTTCAACAAACTTTTCCAGCCGGATATTAATATTGAACTGGAAAAGATGGAATTCCCATACAACCTGAGTACAGCAAGCGAAAGTCGTTTACCCATGAAATACACCGGTTTGTTGTATGATAACATCAAAGCTGATATTTGTGCCAACCGCGGTATTTTCACTGGCGAAGATGTGATTAAAATGATACTGGCAGGTGCCGATGTAGTGCAGGTTGTAAGTACGATTTACAAGCATGGCGCAATACAAATCACCAAAATGCTTGAAGATATTGAAATCTGGATGGCCAACAACCAATATGAAACGCTGGGTGAATTCAGAGGAAAATTATCCAAGAAAAACATCAATGATCCTTACGCTTACCGCAGGGCACAATATGTTGACATTTTGATGAAATCGGGAGAGATTTTTACTAAGTATCCGATGAAGTAAAACTTTTTAATTTATTCACAAAGGGCTGCTTTCCAATGGGGAAGCAGCCCTTTTTTGTACTGTGCTGTTCGGGATTTTCTATCCCGAACCAAAGGGCAAAAGATTTCTAATCTGAAAATGGATAAAAAACCCAATGCTTTTTGCTTCCGGATTATAAA
>Ga0164318_10004482_pt1 | contig 13438 bp, 14 predicted proteins | sample GuaBasSedimGuay9_FD_113734 | JGI IMG/M metagenome (GOLD analysis project Ga0164318, IMG submission 113734) | Subseafloor sediment microbial communities from Guaymas Basin, Gulf of California, Mexico - Guay9, Core 4571-4, 0-3 cm | ecosystem: Environmental > Aquatic > Marine > Hydrothermal vents...
CATCCGACGTTTTTAATGTATTAAATAGTTTCAATGCTTTTAATTTTGATTTATTTGCAATTTTATTAAAATCACTTGAAGAATATATTTCTTCAAGAGTTCCTTCTCCTTTTTGGTATTGATGAACCAAATACTTTAATTCATCTATTCTCAAATTACCTAACTTTGAAAAAATAGTATATAATAATGAAAAATCTAATTTTGTCTCATCACCATGATCTAATAATATAATATACGTTTGCACAAAGATCTTTTCAATTGAATTCCTATTTAGATACACAAGAGATTCAGTTATTGTTTCAACATCTATATGTTTAACTTTATACTTCTTCATGTTGGTTTTCTTTTTGACTTCTTTAATTTGTTTTGAAACCGACTTGAACAACTTTCTGTTATCTTTAAAAATATTAACTAATATTTCTATTAGTAGTGTATTTTCTATATTATTTAACATATTGTCCATAATTATTTATTATTCCAAAGTTTGTCTGCTGTTTTTTTCCATTTTGAAGCAGGAATTTTACATTTTTCACATAAATGCTCTACATCCTCAGGTTTAAGCATCTCAGTAGATTTAGCATTGGATGAATGCACCATTTTTATAAGATCCTCAGGGTTATCTAATAATGGACATGGTCTTAGATGATTTTCATTAAATGGTTGATTTTTCTTGTACTCCATGAATAAAGGAGACTGGTATGCCTCAATCAGCGTGTTTTCGTATATATTTGAATCTGCATAATGAATAAAAGCACATGGTTCAATATCACCATTAGCATTGATATGAAGATAATTTCTTCCACCTGCGATACATCCATTTGAATACTCGCCATCATTCCAAAAATCAATTGTAAATAATGGTTTAGTTTTTCTAAATGTTCGAAGTTGATAGTACATAAACTCTCGCTGTTTAGCTGTTACCATAAGTTCAGGAGCAGCATCCATACCAACGGGAATATAAGTAAAGAACCAGCCAAACATAGCACCTAATTCAACCATTTTATCAAAAAACTTCTCAGATCCAATATCTCGAGTATTTTGACTAGTATAACATGCTGAAAAACCAAATGGTAGTTGCTTTTCCTTTAGAAGATTCATTGCTTTTATGACTTTCTTATACGTTCCTAAGCCTCTTCTAGAATCAGTAGCTTTTTCAAATCCTTCAATTGATATTGCTGGAATGAAATTCTTAACTTCTAACATTTCAATTGCAAACGCTTCATCTATAAGAGTACCATTTGTAAATGCTAAAAAGACACAATCATTATGCTTTTTACATAGTGAAATTAAGTCTTTTTTTCTTACTAGGGGTTCACCGCCAGAAAAAATATACATATAGGTTCCATGATCTTTTCCTTGTGTAATTATGTTATCAAGAGTTTCAAAACTCATTGATAACTTATCTCCGTAATCAGCAGCCCAACAGCCTTTACATTTTAGATTGCAAGCACTTGTAGGGTCCATTAAAATTGCCCAAGGAATATTACAATTATGTTCTTCTATTTTAGCATTTCTTCTTTTCTTTCCCTCTAAAGATATGTTAAAAATAAAATTTTCTAAGAGTTTGCCTCTAACCCCACTATCAATATCTTTCATAAAGGAATTAATAAGTGAGTACCAATTGCTATTCTTGTTATTATAATAATTTTTAATTGATGTTAACTGAACAGAAATGCTCTTTTCATTGTCGTTTTTCTCTATCCACTTTATTAGTCTTGGGATATTTTTTTCTGGATTACGATTTAGGAAATATAATATAATTCTAAAGATCTGAATTTTGATCTTACTATTGAAATTTTTATTCATTTTTCCACCTCAAATAATTTTTTTTTGTTTAAAAATATAAATAATATGCGTCTTTTTATTATAATCTGTAATATCATAAGGGTAACATAACATTATTGAATTTTATTAGTCTATAAGTCCACTTTAGTTCTAACTATAAAAGAAATTAAGAAACCATACCCTATATAACTTGAGGGTATGGTTTCTTAGAATGTTTATTGTTTGTAGTATTTGAAGTAGTATACTCCACCTCCAACTACTAATGCTAAAGCCAAACCACCAATAATCCAGGTAGTTGATGATACTGCTAATAAAGGTAAAACCATAATTATCATTTCCTTTCATATTTTATTTAAAGCAAATAATTTTTACTTTATAGTAATATTATAAGAAACAAAATTGGTTTTATCTACCACGTAATGCTAGCATTTGTAAAGTGATGGTTGCATTTGGAATTAGAAGAGCCAAAAGGATATATCAGAAATATCTCCAGTAAGATATCCGATAATTAGAAATATAATTCCAATTATAAGTATTATAAGCATTAATCTATGATTTTTTTTCATTTAACACAAACTCCTTCAGAAGATTATACTCTTTGAACCTAACAAAAATTGATTTAACTAAGTTTGTATAACTCTCAATCAACCATTTAAAAAAGAAATATAACATATAGGATGAACTAAAACTAATTATTGCAAATCCAATGATCATTAAAAGTGTGGGTACTCCATTGTGAAGATTGAAAAACAAGTCAATAATAAAATAAATACCTGAAGAAAGAAAGATTAGAATAGAGAGTATGTTTGTAATTACAAAAATTAATCCTAATAGATGTAATAAACCAATTATAATGATAGAACTAGTAACGACAATTGCGATTATAAGATAGTCTGTTTTCGAAGGATTTTTTAAAATGGTTAAAATGGATAATTCTTCTTGTTTATAATCATAACTTGGATTAATATATATTTTTTTTATATGTTTTTCGTTTAGATTGGGATTTAGTAAATCGTCGACTGATATTTTATAGGTAGTTGACAAATCGTATAGTTTCGAAATATCAGGGTAGGTCTCACCGGATTCCCATTTTTGAACAGCTTGCCGACTAATATAAAACTTGTCAGCCACATTTTGCTGAGTGAGTCCATGTAAGGTGCGTAATAGTTTAAGCTTTTCATGAAGTTCCATAGAGGTTCCTCCCTTTTAAGTTGTATTTTGTATACACTAAATGCTTAATAATGTATCATTAAACTTTCTTTTCTTCTCTTTTCAAATACATAAAAACTAAGAATAATTCTTAAAAATGAGATATTTACATATAAAGTTTTGTATATTGAAAATATTTATATGCACATATAAGTGATACAAACGTATCAAATGTTGCGTTTGTATCATCTATATGATATCATCAATTATGTAAGTTTTCAAATTATAATTACTCTATTTTATTAGAATTTTTAAGAAGGGTTTGTGATGTAATTACAAAAAAAAGAATTGCAGAATGATGAAAGGGTAAAACATAACAAAAATATTGGGATTTAAGGAGTATCCTAAATAATGGATTGCATAAAAAAGAGGCTTATTATATTTCATACAAATTTTCTACATATCAATAAATAATTGGGTATTCAGTAAAATTGTAAGTGGTGTAAGATCAAGTGTGATGATTTATTCAATCGTTCAAAGAATTGATATACGAGTTAAATAAATCAGGATAAATCGTGCCGAAGTTATTATCAAATATATCATTCTAAAGTTTTATAATTTATAAACAGAATATAGAGTTGAAAGATATTCATATAGAGTAGCAATTAATGATATAAATATATAAAAAGGATTGTTTATAATCCTAGTTTTAAATGTTATAATATATGTACCAGGAAAGTTGTGTAGCGCTTTTATAACTTAGAGGAGGACTATATCTCCTAAAAATTATGTAGTAATATTAATTAATTAATTTACTAGAAGAAGAGGAGTCTAATTTTGAAAATTAGATAGAAAATATGAAAACAAACAATAAATTAGGATATAGAAAATGGACGCTAATTTGGGGTCTAGGAATGGCAGGGCAAATCAGTTGGAATATTGAAAACCAATGGTTTAATACATTTGTATATGAAGAGATTGCTCCTAATTCAAGTATTATTATGTGGATGGTTGTAATAAGTGCACTTATGACAACTTTTTCAGCATTTTTATTTGGAACACTTTCTGATAGAATTGGTAAAAGAAAACCATTTATTGTATCCGGGTATGTTCTTTGGGGGATTTTTACAATTTTATATGGATTTACAATGTTTGTTCCAAAAACAGTAAGTGGTTCGATAATGTTCGTTGCAGTAATATTAGTTATGGCTGACGCAATTATGAGTTTCTTCGGATCAATGGGATTTGATTCAGGATTTCATCCTTGGATTACCGATATGCTAAATAATGAAAATAGAGGCTCTTTAGGAGCAACTTTAGCAACATTACCTGTTTTAGGGTCAATTGTAGGGACGGTTATTGGTGGGATTATTATTGCATCATTTGGCTATATTTGGTTTTTTACTGCAATGGGGATTGTTGTTATTATTATCGGTGTTTTGTCCATATTTACTGTGAAAGAATCACCAACACTAGAAGCGAGGAAAAGCGGAACATTTTTCCAACAATTTATATCTTCATTTATGTTCAAAGAATTTTTTGATATTAAGGAATTAGTATGGGTAAATACTATGGTTACGATCTTCTTTATTGGGTGTAATGTATACTTTGTTCATCTTGGTAACTTGTTTATCTATAATTATGGATTTAAAGAAGATGCTGTCGGAATTATTCAAGGTGTCGGACTTATTGTAGCAGTTTTATTTACAATTCCAGGTAAAAAATTAGTAAATAATGATAAATTTACTTTATTAATAATAATCAGTGTAGTGATTAATATTATCGGATTAATTTTAATGTATTTATTAGGAAGTAGTAGTGATTCTTCTGGAATATTTATAATAAGTAATATCCCGTTGTTTTTAGGTATAACATTTATGGGAATAGGATATATTTTGTTTTTCCAAGCGGTTGTGATATGGACTAAACAACTTTATCCATCTGGGAGTAGAGGCCGTTTTGAAGGGATTAGAGTAGTGTTTTTTGTATTGATTCCTATGCTAATTGGACCGATGATTGCTAATCCAATAATAAAAATATATGGAAAATCATTTACTAAAGAATATGCAACTGGTGTTATTACAGGACAAGTGCCAACAGAATTATTATTTTTAGTTGCTGCTATAATAATTTTATTCTCATTAATTCCCCTTGTGAAAGCAACAAAATATCATAATAACAGAATAAAATAAAGCTTAATAATATAAAAAAGGAGTAAATCTACAATTAAGTAGGGATTACTCCTTTTTTTTTATTTGTTATATTTCTTGACAGAATATCCTAATTTTTTAAAATATTTCAAGGTATCCTCATATCCGTAATTATATATTTCTTTTGAGTGTTTAGAACTAAAATCAAGTACTCGTCCCATTTTTTTTCTACCTTTGATTTCATGAATTTTGATATTTGGGAATTTTTCTGATTGGATTAATTCAAATGCGAAAAAAGATATTCCAATAACAATTATTTCATTACATCCATAATCAATTAAAGGACGAATAGGAGTGTTATCAAAAACTCCCCCATCATAATATTTCTTATTTTGGCCAGTTACAGCTGGAAATACTACAGGAATTGAACAAGAAGCTGTAACTGCTTTTATTTGATCATCTTTTTCAAGTTCTTTTAAAGGGACGTATACAACTTTACTATCCTTTTTTATATAATGTTTATATGATGATCTAAATAATTCAAATAAACCTTTTGAGACATCGCCACTTTCGGATACAGTTACGAAGACGTTTTTCGAAAGTAAAGCATTATAGTCTATTAAATCAATCATTATTTTATTAAATGTATCCATTGAATATAATCCATTGTCAAATGTGTTGAATTTCTCTTTTTTCAATCTAGGAACGATTGCTTCTTTCATTTTAAGTGCATCTTTAGGGATGTTAAACCAAACATCGCGTGCCTTTTCAATTGATGTTGAAGCCAGAATTGCGACATTTGCTGCTCCTATCGAAGAACCAGAAAAAGCAGATATATGCTCATATATTCCTAAATCTGAAAGTGCTTGAGCAGCTCCAATTTGATAAGCTCCTCTTGCTCCTCCGCCTGTAAAACATAATCCTATTTTATTTTCCATTTATCTCTACTCCTTTAAGATATTATGAATATCTAATTTTTAGTTGTTTTTTTTTAGTTTAGATAGTCCGCTTTTAATGGGAACTATCAGAAAATTATTGAAAACGTGATTTACTATTTCTTTAGAAGAACAAAACTTATCAACAAACGTAACTACAAATGCCTCTTTATATTTTGGAGGTTTTATAGTTAAAGGCCACATATGTGAAGAAATGATATCTTTCTCCATGCTGTTTAATTTAAAGTGTTTTTCAGCATTCTCTAAAGAAATTTTTGAATGTCTAAATCCATGAAGTCCAACATGTGAACCAGGAATATGCCAATCATAGAGGAAAAAATCATGAAGAAGAGCTCCTCTCGCTGCAGATTTATAGTCAAGATTTAATAATTTACATATTTTAAAACTTTTAAATGATACATTTTTACAGTGTTCTAAACATGTTACATTACCATGCTGAATATATTGAACCATTGATTGAACAATCTCGGTTTCAATTAAATCACCAACACAGTCATTATAAAGATAAAGTGCTTTTTCACGCCTTATAGATTTTACAATTTCCATAGCATCAATCCTCTCTAAAGATGTATTTATATTTTGATTAAATATTTTGATTTTTCTTATTTCTTAAAATTTTTAGTAACTGTGAATAACTTCTTAAAGGTGCTTTCGGATACTTATCAAAGAAACGAGAAAGACTTTTAGATTTCAATAAAACTGTATTTAGTTGTTTTGTTTTGTTTTCAATTGATAAGGCTAGTTTGTTACCACCTTTGTTTCTGATATTCAAAAGTTCTCTTTTTAAACTGTTTTTATAATCTCCTAAAGTTTTTGTGAATTTTTCATCGCTTTGCATTATGCTAGTATAAGCTTTTTCAAAGATATCATCATATTTTCCAGAAAAAGCTATTTTTAAGTTGTTCAATTTAATAATGATATCTCTTAATTTTAATAGATCTTTAAAAGTATTAATGCTATCAATCAGGAGAACAGTGTAGAAAATTAAGATAATTAATAATAAGTAATTTTGACTAATATTGTTGCTAATAATATCAAATGTCGGATTAACAAAACGCCAAAGTAAATATCCGCCTATACCAAATAAGATTGTATAATCTAAAGCAACTCTGCCATGCAGATTAAATTTATGGTTACTATAATCCCACCATCTTGTTTTAAAGATAACCTCTAGTCCTAAGGAAGTAAAGTATTCCCATACAACAGAGATGATACTAATAAATGAAATTTGCATTATTATGAGAAACACACCGTCATTAAAATCATTGAATAAATTCATAGTTAGTATGATAGTTAAACAAGCAAATCCGTATATTGGAATATATGGTCCTTTTAAGAAGTCTCTATTAATGTATTTCTTTTCATTAAAAGATACATAGGGTGTTTCCCAAATCCATCCTATAATAGAATAAACCATAAAAAGAAATAAAATTTTTATTATCATATTACTACTCCTATAACCATATTAATTGTAAATTAAGTTGTATATTATATCAGTCATTTCTTCAATAGATTCTTTTCTTGAATTTTTAATCCATTCAACAGCAATTGAAAATAAAGCTCCTTCATAAAATTTAACTTTATATTTATCATCTTTTTTTATCCCAAGAATTCTTTTTAATATTGTCGATATTTCTATCTCGAATGACTGCATAATAAGATAATCTAATCCGTTTTTTAAAAGAACTTCAAAAAGATCAGCGTAATCATTAAAAACAGAGATGATTTTTTTTATTGAATTATAGGGAGCATTTTCTTCAGTAATCCCATCTTCTAAATCAATCATTAATTGTTCGTAAATCTTACGACCTTGATTAATGAGTATATCTTCTTTTGATTCAAAATTTCGATAAAATGTAAGTCTTGCTACTCCGGCTTTTTTAGTTATATCGCCGATTGAAATATTCCGAAAAGCATTTTTTTTCATAAGGGTAATTAATGCCGTAAATATCCATTCTTTACTTCTAGTAACCTGCTTATTTTCTTTCATATGATCTCCTTTATAGATAGAAGTTTTTTACTCTAGATATTTGTAAATCTAAAGGTATCTTGTGTATAACTATAGAAACTATTATTTTTTAAAAAGTATGATTCTTCTTTATTATACTATTAAATCATTAATTTTTATAACTTATTGTTAAAAAAGAATATCTTGATTACGATAAGAATCTAGATTTATTATGTTTTTTAATTTACTAATATTTTCTCAAGTAACCTTATCTTGGAGATGGATACGTTCTAATTTAAACTTTTAAATTTATACAGGAATATCTTTTTTTGTAAACCATATTCCACCAGTTACAAAACATATTATGGAAACAATTACTAGTATAACAAAATATAAAATATAAGTTGTTGAATCATCTAGAATTGAAGTTGTATTGAATAGGGATATCATTGTAATTTTGTTAAAAATATTCATAGGTTCGATTCCAATCCCCATAGTCATAAAGAGATCAGAGCCGAATAATCCTAAGATTTTTGAAATGAAGAAAGTTAATGCAAGACCACCTCCGAAAGCTAATGAATATTTAGAATAGTTAAATATTGCCGAAAACATATATGTTAGGGACCCCATCGCAATAGAGAATAATAACAGACCTAAGTTTAGTAAGATAATTTTATCTACTGGTAAAGAGTTATCAATGATTAGTGCTAAAATAACATCAACAGATGCAGCAACTAAGAACATTAATATCAACGATGAAACAAAAAAGGTTAGTTGAGTTATTGCTATTTTTGATCTTTTAATTGAAGTTGATAGAATAAAAGCCATTGATCCTCTATCAATTTGACTTGCAAACAATTTATTACCAACAATTACTGTATAAAGTAACGGTAATAAGACTCCTACTATTGGATAAAACATAATACCGACAAGGGTATTTCCATCCATTGTTGCCAATCCTGTTAAAATGTCAGGATTTATTCCGATTGCTGAAAATAAACCGTCAATACTTAAACCAGCATCTTGTAGCGCCATAATATATGGTACTAATACATTTGGGTCTGGATCGCTTGGAACAGCTATTGTTCCCATTGATATTTTCATAACAATATAGAGTAGACTTACTGTAAGGGTTGATACAAGCCAAAGTCCCCAATTAGATTTTATTGTTTGTTTTAATAATGGTATACTAATCATTTTTTTTCTCCTCAGTCATTTTTTTTAGAAAGTATTTCTCAAGAGTATACTTTTCTTCTTTAATATATTTTACTTTATACATAGATAATGTTCTCATAAAATTATTTATTTGATCATCCATAATATCTACCGTTACTTGATAATTTTTTTCTTTTTTTGAGATTAAATTAAATTTTTCCTTAAGAAAATTTTGATAATCCTTATTACTCGTAAACTCAATTTTGTATGTTTTTAATTCATTGTGATGTATCGTTTTCATATCAACAATATCGATAATATTACCATTATGAAGAAGTGCTACCCGATCACATGTTTTTTCCATTTCTTCAAAGACATGACTACTCATGAATATTGTTGCTCCTCTTTGCTTTGCTTCAATTAAAAGTTCAACAAATAATTCTCTCATTAATGGATCAAGCCCAGTTGATGGTTCGTCAAGAATTAGAATATCTGGTTTCCCCATAAATCCACATACAATTGCAGTCTTTTGTTTCATCCCTTTACTCATCCGTTTAAGATTTGCAAAGGTATCTAATCCTAATTTTTTTATTAGATAATTAGCATAATCCATATTTTTAAGTCCTATCATTTCAGCTTGAATTTTAATAAAGGCGTTTCCGTCACCAATATCAGGAAATGATATTTCTCCCGGAACATATCCAATATGTTTCATTAAATACTCGGTATTGTAATTTACCTCATGGTTTAGAATTTTAACACTTCCATAATCGGGTTTTATAAATCCCATCATATTCCTAATAGTTGTTGTTTTACCACTACCGTTAGTCCCAACAAAGCCGAATATTTCACCTTCTTTAACTTCTAAATTGATATCAAATACCCCTCTAGATAATCCATAATCTTTAGTTAAATTTTGTATTTCAATAATAGCCATAATTAAGTAACTTCCTCTCCAACCTTATAATAACTTAAAAAGTAATCTTCAAGAGTAAATTTAGTTTCTGAAAAATACTTTATTTCATAGTTTGCTATGTTTTTTATTAAATAGTTTATTTGTGAATCATTTATTGATATTCTCATTTTTCTTTTCTTTTTATTACTATAAGTTATATTTACGCCTAATTTGCTAAATTTTTCAAAACCTTCATTTGTTTTGAATTCTATTTTATATGATTTATTCTCACTGTTTTTTAATGTTTTAGTTTCAATAGTAGTTACAATTTTACCTTCTTTTATAATTGATAATCGATCACAACTAGCATCAACCTCTTGAAATATATGCGTAGATAATAAGATTGTTTTTCCTCTTTTTTTCTCACTTTTAATCAACTCTATAAATTTATTTTGCATGATAGGATCAAGGCCACTTGTGGGCTCATCAAGAATTAGAATTTTAGGATCCGACATAAATGCTGAAACGATTGCGAGTTTTCTCTTATCCCCAATTGACATTTTTTTAGTGTTTTGATTAAGATTTAATTCAAACATTTTGACAAGGTAATCAATTCTTGAATCTTTGGCATGTTTCATTTTTTTCATCATTTCGATGAATTCTACACCATTTAGTCCTTCTGGTAAAACTATTTCTCCAGGTAGATATCCTACATCATTCAAAATTTCAGAATAATCCTTCCAACAGTTCTTGTTGTTAATTGTTGCAATACCTTCACCTGGTTGAGAAAAGCCCATCAACATTCTCATAGTTGTTGTTTTTCCTGCTCCATTCGGACCGAGAAACCCATATACTTCGCCTTCATTAACTTCGAATGAAATATTGAAAACACCTCTATTTGATCCGAAATCCTTTGTTATATTTTGTACTTTTATCATTGTATAATTCCTTTCTTTATTATTGCATAACGAACTCTTTTAAGAAGTTCAAATAAAATGTTGTGATTTACCTTTTTAAAATTTACAAAGTTATAATATCATACAAATGATACAAATGCAACACTTGTACCATTTGTATCATCTTTAAGTTTTATTACGATTTTCTCTGCTACCTGCTAAGGACAAGAATACAGGGCAATACTGATTCTTTAAAAAGAAATCCCCAATAGTTGTCAACGTCTTTTTCTTTTGCTTTTAGTTGTAAATATAATAGTTATAATTAAAGATAGTTGAATTATTAGTAAAATATTTATATTTATTGATATCGAAAAATCTATGCTATAATTAATTTAAATTAATCGAAATTTATTTTATAACCTTCTTTTTGTTAAAGAAAATGTATTATGGAATTAAAAATAAATTTGAATAGGAGAGTAATATGAATCAAAAACTAGTAGAGATTTTGAATCACAATAGTGATTCAGCTGTAACAATCGTAACATGGAATCAAGAGAGCCCACATGTTGTTAATTCTTGGAATAGTTTTATTCAAATCATTGATGACAATACACTTCATATCCCAGCCGGTGGGTTTAATCAAACTGAGGAAAATCTTTTAAAGCAACCGGCTATTATTTTGTCGATTACAAGCAAGGTTGTACCAGGTTTTAATAATCCTGGAACTGGGGTTATTGTTGAAGGGATTGGAAAAATTATAACAGCGGGAATTGCCCTTGAGAATATGAAAACTAAGTTTCCTTGGGCGCGAGCTGTATTAGAAGTTAAAATAACAAAAACTACGCAAACAATGTAGTCTTTAAAGACTAAATAATCACTTACAAAGAGATATTATTTAAAGTAGGGAATTTAAAGGAAAGTGAGATTTACTAACTTATGAAAACATTAATTAAAAACATTACTGTTTTAACAATAGATGAAAAAATGAGGATTTTAGAAAATGCGAGTGTAGTACTTGAAGATGATACCATTACAGATATTTCTTTTTCTCGTTTTAACGATGTCTCTTTTGATAAAGTAATTGATGGAACTAATAAATTATTAATGCCAGGTTTTGTTAATACCCATACCCATGTCGCAATGACATTATTTAGAGGGCTTGGTGACGATATGAAAGATCGCCTAACAAAACTTTTAATTCCCTTAGAAAATAGATGTTTGAATCACGAATTAGTTTATCAATCATCAAGATTATCATTAGCAGAGATGTTACTTAGTGGAACTACTTGTTTTGCGGATATGTATCCATATACTAACGCAACTGCGAAGGCGGCAAAAGAGTTAGAAATTAGAGCATTTATCGGTCAGCATATTAGTGATAGTGTTAGTGGGAATCAACAATCTAGTAGTCATGGCTTTGAACTTTTTAAAAAGTTTATGAAAGAATACCAAAACGACCCAATAATAAATGGTGCGATAGCGCCCCATTCTGTTTATATGGCAAATGAAAATACCCTTGTTAAATGCAAGGCACTATCAGATAAATATAATGTTCCGTTATTGCTTCATTTAAGTGAAATGGAGTTTGAAAATAAACCATATTTAGCGACTGATGGATCAGTTGTAAAGTACTTAGATAGAATTAATTTTTTAGGAGAAAAACTAATTTGTGCTCATGGCATTTTAGTAGATAATGAAGATATAAAAATCTTAAAAGCTAATCATGTTTCAATTGCTCATTGCCCTGCTGGAAATAGTAAAAGCGGAAGAAAAATTGCGCCAATTTATGAGTATCGAAAAGAAAATGTTAATGTTTCACTAGCTACGGATGGACCAATGAGTGGGAACCATATGGATATGATTACGGTAATGAACTATACTCCTAAAATGCAAAAAGTAAAATACCTTGACAGAAGCATTTGTAAAGCAGAAGAAATTGTAAAAATGGCTACTATTAATGGGGCTATTGCCTTAAATATTGATGATCAAGTTGGAAGTATTGAAGTCGGGAAGAAAGCAGATTTTATTATTATTAACCCAAATACCGTCAATATGCTACCGCTCCATGATTATTACGCAGCGATTGTTTATGGGATGCAAGTTAGGAATATTCAAGATGTATTTATAAATGGTGTTCACGTTGTTGAAAATTCAAAACTTAAAAATAGTAATGAAGAAATAATTATTGAAGAATTTAATAAAGCTTGTGAACAAATTAAAGTTGAAAGTAAAAAGTTGTTGTCAAAAGCCGTAAAAGGTTAAAAGGGGTAGATTTATGAGAAAAATTATTATTGATACAGATACGGCATCTGATGATGCAGTTGCAATTATTATGGCAATGCGTTCAGAAAAACTAAAAGTTGAAGCTTTAACAGTAGTGGCTGGAAATGTTCCCTTAGATATTGCTGTAAATAATGCTTTAATATCGGTAGAAGCGGCTGCTACTTACGATGTACCAGTTTATGCAGGGGCTAGTAAACCTTTAAAGAGAACTTTAGAAACCG
>Ga0164318_10004483_pt1 | contig 13437 bp, 10 predicted proteins | sample GuaBasSedimGuay9_FD_113734 | JGI IMG/M metagenome (GOLD analysis project Ga0164318, IMG submission 113734) | Subseafloor sediment microbial communities from Guaymas Basin, Gulf of California, Mexico - Guay9, Core 4571-4, 0-3 cm | ecosystem: Environmental > Aquatic > Marine > Hydrothermal vents...
ACATTTGGTCGCTCTGTGTGCAGTTTAATTTCATAGAGCGCTGTTACTTCGTGACCAGCACCAATTTCACCGCCGTCTTCCTTGTCATCGCGAAACTTGTTGTCGTCGACATCGCGATTCTCATATCCCAACAGACGATAGCTGCGTACTACTTCAGGATCGAATTCTACCTGGATTTTGACATCACGAGCTATTACTTGAAGCATGCCGGTTAAATTTTCAACGAACACTCGTCGCGCTTCCGGAAGTTTGTCTACGTAGGCGTAACTACCGTTGCCCTTGTTCCCGAGTTTTTCCATTAACACATCATTGAAATTACCCATACCAAACCCAACCGCAGTTAGGGTAATTCCCTTGTTAGCGTATTCCTTTATTTGCTTGAGGATGTCATCAGGGCCAGTGCGCCCAACATTGGCAACGCCGTCACTACAGAGAATGATTCGATTAATACGATCAGGGGCAAAGTGCTTCATTGCCATTTCGTAGCCCAGTTTGAGTCCTTCTTCAGCGTTAGTAGCACCACTGGGAACAAGCTGTTCAATTGCATGTTCTATCTTAAATTTCTCTTCCAGACTCGTCGGTTCCAGAACCACCCTGCCGGACGAACCATAGACAACGATACCAACTCGGTCATTAGGAGTAAGTTCATCTATCAGTAACCGTAGCGATTTGCGAACAAGGCCCAAGCGATCTTCGCGTGACATTGAACCCGAAACATCTACAACGAAGATCAGATTGGCTGGCTTACGGTCTTCTGGTTGTATCTCTTGTCCCTTGATACCGATTTTAAGGAGTCTGCAGTTCTTGCACCCAAACTTGGAAGAAGCACCTTCGCAATACACTTGGAACGCTGCTTCGCGGGGAGGATTATAGTTGTAATCGAAATGATTGATAAACTCTTCAATCCGTACAGCTTCATTTGGGGGAAGATACCCACGATCAAAATACGATCGAGTCATTATATAGGATGCGTCATCAACATCAATAGCAAAGGTCGATAAGTTGTCATCTTCCGTGTCAACGAATGGATTGACTCCATAGTTTTTGAAAAACATGGCATCGAAGGCTTCCCCGTTGACAATGGTATTTCCTCCGTGAGAGGGTGGAATGAAACCGGTAGCGTGTTGCTCATAGCCATGCATAGGAGTAGAAATGCCAGGACTACAGGATTTCATTAGCATATATGGAGCCGCAGAAACTGGCAAAGAGATTTTTTCTTCATGCAGAATAGTATTTTCATTGTTCTTCTTGTTGATTCTTAATTGGTTTACCTTGTTCTGATCTGAGATAGTCTGGTCGAATTCTCTTTTTACTCTCTCCATCTTTTGGGATATTTCGGCAGTTTTATTCTCCTTTACTGTGACACCAACAATTTCTATCGTCTTGTAGCTAATGGCTTTAACCCTCAACGTATAAATGTCTGGTTTAAGTTGTGTAATGACGTACTTTCCATCAATGTCTGTTGTTGCTTCCCTCTGAGTACCTAGTACTGATACTAAGACACCAACGATAGGCTGGCCTGTTTCTTTGTCGGTGATTTTACCCTCGATTCTGCCGGTAGCTGAAGCATATAGTAAAGCATTGAAAATAATGAAAATCGGGATAAGGATGACCAGTGCAATTGTTAGTTTTGTAGAGCACACATTCCACCGCCTGTCTATAAGATTGTTATTTCTGCCTTCATGGGGGATACATTTTATTGATTGGTTTCTTCCCAGAAATATTCGATTTATTGACTGAGATAAAACCAGACAACTAAAATGTTGGCTATTCTTAACTTATTGAGAATTCTGAGCGGTTATGGATAGAGTGAATACCGCCAGTTTGTTATTGCTAGTATAGAGGAAGAAATCTTCAGGAATGTCGTCTATGGAGTAATTATCAGATTCCTGTGATAGAAGCAAATATGTGTAACGCTGATCCGAACGTACCTTCTCCATGGCTTGATTGAGGTTTTCTGTCCAGGCAATATCGGAGCGCCAGTACCAGGCGGTTTTGGCAATAACATCCCAATCAGGCTCTTCAGGGCAGACCATAACTCCCTCGCGACCATTCGACTTACAAAGCAGATCTGTCATTGTTTGGGTAAGATCATATACTTTGGCGCATCGAATCTGGTGTATTCTGACACCAGCAACTGTCACTCCAATTGCAGTTGATATCCATATGATAAGAAAAACTGCTGCTACTTTAGGTATTAACTTATCTTTCAGGAAAAGCCCTAATCCCATTGCTACGAACAAAGCTGACAGAGCGTAAACAGGGGCAAAATAGTGATAATATATTTTGGCAGCGATTGAATAAAATACGATATAGAGAAGCAACGTTATCCCCAAAGGTAGTAATGCTACTATCTTTTTCTTGATTGACACAAATATCCCTATAGGCAGCAGAAGAATCCAGGGTAGATACAGTGTGCTGTAACGATAAAGAAATCCGTACCACTCCGTATGAATCTCGGGGCCTCCGGTTATGAAACGTCTCCAAACTTGTGTCATGAAGTAGTGCCGAGCGAAGTGTCCATCAGCGTATACCTGATCAAGCAGGAGATACAGAATAACGATCCCAATAGAAAGACCTGGTATTATCCAGAAACGGAGCTTCTTCAACCAGTTTCGGTGTATTATAGCCGTAAGTCCAACCGCCACCCAGACCGGTCCGGACACAACGCCTTTAGTCAGAAATGAACAACCCAACGCCAAACCAGTGACAGTGAAAACCCATAATGGGGCATCATCTATTATTGAGGATTGGAGCTTGACCAATCCAGTTAGAGTAATCAATACGAAAAAGGTCATCGGGTTATCCAGAAGAGTTGAGTTACCGCCCTGCATAAAATTGTAGGTTAATATTAATATGAGTGCTCCCAAAAACCCAAACCACTTGTCAGCGACTTCCCGACCGAGCCAGAAAACAGCCAATACAGAGCCTATTGTACATAAAGCTCCAAATAAACGGGCAGTACTATCATTAGTTCCGAATATCCAGAAAATGACAGCTTGGAACCACATGACAAGCGGTGGGTGCTCAGCAAAATTGGGATGAGAATACAACGTGTAGGTAGGATTAAACCATCTCCCTTGCTCAACCATGTTGCGAGCTATGACTGAGTAAGTAGACGAATCAAGGTTGATGCCATCCTGTCCCCATCCCAGAGACAAAAAGGTAACTGCTGAGATAAGTAATACGACAGCTGGATGTTCAGCTGTCCACGATACATATAGTCGCCAAAGATTCGATAGTTTATTGCGTTTCCCAATCATACAAGAATGTATCGTTTATATCAGCAGGGGTCAATAGAGGTGGCCCTGGTTTGTTGGTTGGAAAGATAAATGAAAGGCTTTATACCGACCATAATATTCCCAACCACCTTGTGATTCTTTTATCGTAAGTTAACAACATTATCATTGTATAGTTTCCCCAGCAAGTGTCGCCGAGTTTTTTCTTGCAATAATTACACTTATCAGTTTTGTTAGAAAAAAGTATTATGATAGTTAATATAACTGTTCGATTACCTCACTATTTATGGTGGGAAGATATTGAACTACGGGTCTAAAGATATGGATAATATATCAATATCACTCTCAGAGGGTGGCGGGGATAGCGTTTCCGAAGTGCGAGTTGACGGTGTAATCGATACCATTACAGCTGGTGAGTTGGAATCTGTTATAGATTCGCTCCTGAAAAGAAAGAGATACCATATCCTGATTGATCTGGCCGGTGTGGATTATATATCATCCGCCGGTTGGGGCATATTTATATCTCACATCAAGGATGTTCGTGATAACAAGGGAGATATTAAACTTGCCAATATGATCCCCAATGTTCATGAAATCTATGAATTGCTTGAATTTGATAAGGTTCTTAGGGCTTACAATTCATCTGATGATGCTCGACATGATTTTGGTAATGGGACTATTTCTACCCAGACAAAAAAAAAAGCTCCCGAGTAACCGGCGTATCGGTCACTGATGACCTTTCTTCTCCTTCATCAGCAAACAATCCTATAAATATAGACAATCAAACGGGGGCTTTACTTAATTCTGGTGACCTTGAGACAGATATCATGCGCCTTATTAAAGATGATCCGTTTGCAACTATAAGGGAAATGATGGGAACACTTAGGATTCATGAGGACTATGATCAGGTTGGATGGTGGAAGATATTCTTTGTCCTTAGGAAAAGAAGTCTTCTCACCAGACGAGCACGTTTTCGTTTCGCGCGCGGTCAGCGTTGAACAGGTCGTTTATGGTTGACACATTTTAGTTTGGTGGTATATTTCTTTTAGAGTGTAATCATGGATTATCATGTAGTTTTAATACTGGTGTTGATCGTCCTGGTTGTGGCTCTGTCGATTATTCTCATCCGGCGAATACTAAATGAAAAACGGCAGATGGCCACTATTAGGCGAATGGATCTGGCCGATTTTTCTAAATTCCTGCTAACCAACAGTGTAGATGGTACCATCAGTGAGGTAGCCCGGAAAGTATCCTGCCTTCTCAAAGAGTCATGTGGCTGTGATCGTGTGGTGTTTCTAAGAAAACGTAGAAGCTTTCTTGAACTCAGTTACCAACATGGGATAGAGCGCATGAATCGACGAACCTTTCGCCTTGCTGCTAATCAGGATTTGGTAATTGCACTCGAGGAAGATTTTATGCCACGTTCGGTTGATAAGCTATCGAGAGTGCTGCCAGACAAGTACCTTCGGATGTTGCAAGGCAAAGGACTCGATTTGTTTTTCCCTGTGTTCTGGAGGAATAATCTATATGGTGTTTACTTTGTCAGGAGCACCATTGAGATTAACTCACGCTCATTTAACATTCTCGTAGCGAGTATAGCTCAATCACTCGCAGCAGCCTATCATGTAAAGTGGCATGAGTCACGAAGTGAACGAATGAAAAAGCGCCTTGTCGAATACCACTCTTCTGAAAACAACTCAATCCCTCCATCAGTTGTTCAACAGAGCAACATGATAAAATTGGTGCGACATCACAATGCTGAAACTATAATTCCCAAACTAATCCAGTCGATTAAACAGGACCTTAATATTAATCGAATCGCATTCCTGTATCAGAAGAATGGACAGAAGAATCCGCAGCCTTTGATTGTACAGGAAGGTCTCGACCATCTTTTATCTGCTCCAACGATGGATTGTATGGAAGAATTGCTGAAAACTATCGATAACAATATGGTACCGATTTCTGATTTTGTAGATAAGAAATCCCCACTGGGAAACTGGACTCGGTCGTTGCGTAGTGCAGGATTGGAAAATATAGCATTCTTTTCGCTATCCAAGGATTACCCAGGTATTTTAGCTTGGGGTGGTATATCTTCCGAGGTGTCGCTACAGAATCAATTGCAGGTGGCACGGTCAAGTGCCACTGACCTGATGAACAATGCTGAGTCGTTCGAGCGCATCGAGGAGATGTCTTATACTGACGGACTTACCGGTTTGGCCAACCAGAGATATTTCAGGCGACGTCTTGATGAAGAAATCCAACGAGCTAAGCGATATAGGCGTAAACTAGCTTTTATTATTTTTGACCTTGATGGATTAAAATCCACCAACGACACTTATGGACACTTGGCCGGAGACGCTGTCCTGAAGCAAATGGGCACTATTCTCAGGGGGTCTATACGAGCCATTGATATTATTGCCCGATATGGGGGAGATGAGTTTTGTATTATTATGCCAGAAACAGATGCTGTCACTTGTACAAGATTTATGACTCGCCTAAAGAACGATGTTGCTGGAACCAGTTTTGTAATTCCCGACACCGATCAACAGCTTGCATGCACGGTCTCCTTGGGTGGAGCAATTTTCCCGGATCATGCCGATAGTCCCGAAAAACTTATCCATCTGGCAGATATGGCCCTTCTTCGAGCAAAATCCAGTGGCAGGAATAAATCTGTTCTGCACAATGATGAGATGAGTATTGATAATTAACATATTTGTTATTTGTGTTTTAGGCTTTACAGGTCTTTATATGAATTCTATATTCTTAGCTAAACAACTCTGCGAGTTGTGCCGATCTAAGGATAAACTATTTTAGGGACTACACTTACGAAAATACGGATGTGTCACTGAATGATTAGGTTTTTTTTCTTTGCGTTGGTTGGCATTATTGCCATAACTGGTGGGCTACTTAAAGCTGCTGACTACAAAGTAGGGCCAGGCGATGAGCTGGAAGTTAATTTCTGGCAAGAACCAACTCTCAACTCCCAAGTTAGAGTTAATCAAGAGGGGAAGATATCTCTAGATATTGTAGGGGAGATAGAAGCTGCTGGAAAAACGACTGCGCAGTTAGAAGTAGATATTGTTCGTCGTATATCTCGACTGAATAAAAATATATCTCAAGCAGTAGTTAGAGTATTTCAATATAATTTTCAGTATGTTTTTATCTCTGGACAAGTGAATAACGCAGGAAAGATAACATTCGAGGAAATCCCTGGATTGTGGAGCATCATTAACGAGGCAGGGGGTGTCACCGAAACTGGAGATCTCAGTCGTGTGACAATTATCCGCGGGGGTAAAGATGCCGGCCGAGTTGAAATTGTGAATGTACGCGAGGCTATTGCTAACGGGACTTTAGACAAGTTGCCCAAAATCCGCCGTCAGGACACAATCGAAATTCCTCGTACGCCAGTAGGGTTGCCCTCAGCAGAATATGGACAACCCCGCGATCGGAAGAATATTATTTATGTCGTTGGCGCAGTACATCAACCAGGTCCTATATCATTCGAAGAGAATGTCGACGTACTTGAGGCTATCTCTCTAGCTGGAGGACCAATAGAACTGGCCGAACTCAAGAAAACCAGAGTTATCACTAAGGATGGCTATTACGGCCAGACAATTCAGCTTGATCTTGAAAAGTACACCGAGTTTGGGATACCTGTGAGATATACCATGCAGAAAGAAGATGTTGTTGTAGTACCGGTAAAACAGCCAAGTTGGACTGGTCGCATTTTCAATTTAACTAACTTCACCGCACTGGTCGGGCTTGTCTCTACGACAGTATTGATCATGAACCAACTCTCCAACGATGACGAGAATTAGGGAGAGTTGATGGACTCAACTTCAGAAAAATCAATCAAGATTCGAGATATTATCAGTATAGCCGTTAAAAGAAAGTGGCTGATAATATTACCTCTGATAGTTGTGACAGGTTTTGCATACGGAGGTACTTATTTCCTGAAACCGAGATTCCAGTCATCTACCATTGTCTGGATTGATAAACCTGCTAACGTATCGCGGGAGCTGGTGAATCTTTTGGGACGAGACCGTATCGTTCGCGAAAGTGATGAGGATCAACGTCGTCGATTGCGAGCACTTCAAAATGAGATCACTTCTAAGAATTATCTATACCAACTCATCCGCGAATTGAATCTTGACCAGAACTCTGAAATCACTCGCCAGGCAGCTAAAATGCGAGAGAGAAACCCATCGTTTTCTCTCGAACAATTGAAATTTAACCTTTTGGCAGATCAATTGAAAAAACAGATTTCAGTTTCCTCTGTTGGCGCTGATCAAATACAGTTGACTGTTGAATCTCATGATCCAGTGCAAGCTCGTGACATGGTTACTACACTGACCAAGGTTCTTGAGCAAGAAAAGACCCGCTATGAAATCGAGACAATTCTTGACAACCAGTCCTTTGCTGATCTGCAACTCAAGAAGACAGAGTACTATTACAAACAGGTGATCGATTCTCTTACAGATGCGCAGATGAGGTTAATGCAACTTCAACTTCCTGAAAGTATTTCATCGGAATCAAACAGAAGTGATATCATCTCTGATATTGACAGAGCCCAGCTTGAAATAGAGGACTATAAAGACGACAGACAACGATTCCTTGTAGAATTAAAAGAATTAAAACTCGATCGAGCTCGAGTAAAGTACTCAGATTCTATAGTTGAATTGAGATCAGAAATAGACGCTCAGATTTCTCTCTATGCCAGCCTGATGGAAAAATATGCCTGGAATGCACAGAATGTAATTAATGTCAATATCCGTCTTAACGATAATCTTCGCCTGCTTGAGTTGATCATCGGTGAAGCGGTAGATAAACAGTACGCATCCTATCCAGAGAATCACCGCGATTTATTGAGAAAATACTTTGTTGTCGAAGAACGTCTCGATGTTATTCGTTCGCGGAAAAGTAAACTTCAGCAATCACTTGTAAACATTGACGAAAGAATAAATCAACTGCCACGTCTTCAAGCTGAAATCTCCGAGCTGGAACGCAGAGTAGCTGATGCTCGCAGGTATCGTGATGCCTTTCGATCCGAGGAAGCAACGGTCAGCATTCTTTCCGAACGTGCTAAAGATCGCACCAAATATCGAATTATCGAACCAGCGCGTATTCCGCTCAGTCCAGTTTGGCCTGATGTTAAGAAAATTATGATGATGGGTGTTATGCTCGGCCTGTTGATAGGTGTTGCCGCTGTATTTACGTCTGAATTTTTAGACAATTCTTTTAAGAATATTGAGGATGTGGAAGAACTTCTGAAACTTCCGGTATTGGCTACTATCCCCAAAATCGAAAAACTAAAGAGTATCAGGTAATATAATATGGAGACATTTCAACTCAAAAGTAAGCTTGTTGAAAGCGACCGGGAATTTCTTATCAGGACGAGTAATGATATGAGTTCGAGTATGATATCAAGCGAAGTATGGTTGAACGGTAAGCTGAAGGAAACTGTCACTTTTCCGCACTCTCCAGGTATTAAGTATGAGGAAGCTGTATCCCTATTAAAGCAGGCTCATAGTGAAAAGAAGAAAGAAATCGAGCTTTTGATGGGGGTATTTCGTCGTACTCTTACAGAAGGAAACTCCAACAGCTTGACACATCTCGGTACAGCTTTTTTCTATAAGCAATTCTTTCTTGAAGCTCGCGAACTATTTTCAAAGGCTATCGAACTAAACCCTAAATGCCATCAAGCATTCAATTATCTTGGACAAACAGAGTTAGCCTTGGGACAAAAGGATGAGGCCGTGAGAATGCTGCATCGGGCTGCTCAACAGAAACCTGAATATGCAGACTACAGAAATCATTTGGGTTTTGCCTTCCATGCTCAAGGAGCTTTCGATCGAGCCATAGCCGAATTTGAACAGGCGATTAATTTGAATTTGTATTATGCTGACGCTTACTTCAATCTCGGGCTGGTGTTATTAGATAAGGCGCTACAACAAAATAAAGCTCCTTCATTTGCAGAGATTGTAACCAAATCAACTGGTTGTTTCAAGAAAGCTCTTCTGATATATCCCGACTACGATTCCATTCTCTTTGAGGAGGCAACTATTGCTGTAAACAATTCCGATCTGAGCAAAGCTATCGAGCTGTTTTCTCGGATTAATAAGAAAAAGCAGGATAGACACCGCCGTGAATTTCTCGACTTTCATATGAAGTATGCTTTAGATCCGGAGATGATCTCGGCGGATACTTTACAAGAGAGAATCCGATATCTGGAGCAGCAAATCAAAAAGAATCCGACCTATGTTGATCTTCGCTCAGACTTGTCTCAATGCTATCTAAAGTTGGCCTACTTACTATGGGAAAAAGGCATCAAGCAATATAGCGAAACGGTCGGTCTCAATCCTTCTCTTGGCAAATTAGCTTTCTGTCAGAATGAAGCGGAGAAGGAGCTGGTTAGTCTTCGCAACGCGCTTGACCGTATGGCTGAGAAAGGTTGATATGTATGGCGCTCCGTCCTGTATCTATACTTGATTTTTATTCCCCGGAACTTCCTTTTGCTACGGAGTTTCGTCGCTTGTTACAGCGAATAGATAATTCTTCTAAGAAACTTGACCGCAAAGCTATATTGATTACTTCTGCTGTATTAGCTGAAGGGAAATCGACAATATGCTCTTTTCTTGCCCTGTCTGCTGCTCGACAGAAGAAGATGAAGACTTTACTTATAGATGCTGATCTCAGACGTCCGTCAATCCACAAGTTTTTTGCCATGCAGAGAGAGAATGGACTGGTTGAGGTGTTGTCGGGTGATCTTGGGGCTGCAGAAGCAGTTAAACATACAAACCTTGAAAACCTGCATATAATCACTGCGGGCAGGTTCATTCATGAGCCATCTGAACTTTTTGATGCTGAAGCTATCGGACGCATAGTCAACGAAATGAAATTTTACTATGATCTGGTGCTTGTCGATTGTGCTCCTGTCTTGCCTGTTTCTGATCCAATGTTATTAGCTTCAAAGCTGGATGCGATCATTCTGGTGATCAAAGCAGGGGAGACTCAGAAAGAAGTAGTTGAAAGAGCAGTTGATATCCTCGGCTCAAATGGTAGTCGTATTCTTGGTGTTGTGCTCAACAATATGAATAACAGTTTACCATATTACTACGATTATAAGTACTATAACTACAATAGCTCAACCGATAAATCTCGACATAAAAGAAAAGCTCGGCAAATTTCGAGTAATTCACAGCACAGTCATCGGAAAAATTCAGCCAAAAACCCAGAGCCTAAAAACAATATCGCAGAACGTTCTTCGTGACCTTTCTCGGTAAGATCAAATGGAGTCCTCAGCTAACATCCTAACAGTTGATCTTGAGGAATGGTTTGTTGTTGAGGCCCTTTCTGGACTTATATCACGAGAAGATTGGAGCAAACTACCCTCTACAGTGGTCAGAAATACACGGCGTTTGTTGGAGTTGTTTCGAATAAGGGAAGTTTCCTCTACTTGGTTCGTACTGGGTTGGGTAGCAGAGCAGCATCCTGATCTTATCAGGGAAATCCAACAAGAGGGGCATGAGATCGCCTGCCACAGTTATGCTCATATAAGGGTCAATAAACTTGAACCAGACTCATTCCGTAGGGATACGAAACTGGCCATAGAAGCAATTACCAAAGCTATCGGCTACTCACCGATAGGTTATCGAGCTCCGAGTTGGTCGATTGACCCAACAACTCCCTGGGCTTTTAAGGTAATTTCCGAATTGGGATTTGAATATGATAGTTCTATTTTCCCGATAAAGCACGACATTTATGGTGTCCCTGATGGTCCTCGCTACACTTTCAAAATGAATTTGGAGAATGGTCGTGTACTCTATGAAATTCCAGCTTCTACTTACCGTCTGTTTGGAAAGAATATCCCTTTTGGAGGAGGTGGATTTCTACGCCATTCGCCGTATTGGTATTCACGCAGGATGATTCGGCACCTTAATAAGCACAACCAACCCGTGTTAGTCTATATACATCCTTGGGAAATCGATTCTAACCCCCCCCAAATAGAGGGATTGTCAGCAATGCAGCGTTTTCGAACCTATGGATCAACCTCTGTCTTTATCAGCAAGCTCGATCGTCTTTTGAAGGATTTCCAGTTTTACTCTATGGGAGAATATATAAAGGAATTCAAGAAACGCCGGATCGGTTTTCATGTTGAATAATGGCAGACTAAGAGAAATTTAGGCTGTTTACATAAGTTACGCCTGTATATATAATTAGCCTATTTATTCATTTAATCCTTGACTGAAGTTGTATAAGAGTAAACTTTGGTATTGAACGATTGCTAAAGAGGAGGTGTTTTGTAACATGTTGACATTGAAACGATTGTGTATCCTATTGATCGCCTTGGTGATCTGTATCCCTAACGCTCAAGCCCGTAAAAAGAAACCGAAATCTGGTAAAATCGAAAACCTCGTGTACACAGATTCTAAATACAATTTTCAGTTGACGTTATTGGATAATTGGAAAGCCCGCCTTAAAAAACTTGATGATAATTATCGTCTCGTTTTGATTCAGGAAAACTATCAGATTCCACCGGATTATGCAGATTCTCCGGACTACACGCTTGTCCCGCGTTTGACAATCTATGTTGCTGAGACTAATGTAAGTCCCTTTGAATTACTTGATTCGTTATTGAGTGTTTCTTATTCCTCGGATTTGAAGAAAGATATCATCAAAGAATTTGAGATTCTCAACAATCAGTCCATTGGTGAAGGGGAACGTGAAAATGTTATCACTCGGAAACGCAAATCATATCGTATTGACGACATCAAAGGTGTACTCTGGCAAGGCAAAGTCAAATATGTCAATAAAGTGATTCAGTCAGCGTCTACTGGAAGTGGCAAACGTATCTATGGCGCATATATGGGGGGAGTTGTGATACTACAAATTGAGAAGAATAGGTTGTTGCTTTTTCATGTGATCAGCGAAGATCAGTACTTTCCTATGATTTGGACAGAAGCAATGAAAGTGGTAGGTTCGTTCAAAAAGACAGAGTAGGTTGTGTTTTCAACAAACTATGCATAGTTGGGATTAGTCTTTCTTGTTGACCAGAAGAATCTTCTGTTATATTATTATTAGTCATAGAAGAAACCGGCAATCTATTGGGAGGTTCTAATGTGGGCGTTACGGGCGTTTTTTGTGACAATAATTGTTTTGGCTATTGTCACATTCGCTATATATAATGTTCAACTTGACCAGAGAATTGATGTAAATCTTATCTGGACAACGTATTCTCAGGTGACTGCAATTGAAATCGTATTCTGGTCGTTTGCCTGTGGTGTGGTTTTGTCTCTCCTGGTTTTCATCTCTGCCTACATTCGGAATTCGGTCAATCTTCGAGCTATGAGAAAGCAAATAAAAGCACTTGAAAGTGAAGTGACAGTGTTGAGAAACCGTCCGATAGAGGAATCCGCAGAACTGCTTCTTGAGGATCAAGCCTTGTCTCAAAAGAATAAAACTCAACGGGAGGATCAGTAGCAGGCATGGTTGAGTATGTCCTTGTTTTTCTGGTATTGTTTGCTATCTCGTTGGCTTTCTTTTTGGTATATAGACGATTTCTTGGCAAATCCACACAACATGTATCATCCCTGTACGTCGAAGCATTAAAGGATTTGCTTGATGATGAGCAAATTCAAGCTTTTACTAAGCTACGACAGGTTGTAGCCGATGACACTGCAAATATTGATGCCTATTTAAGGTTGGGAAAGATTCTAAGAGAAAATGGCAAACCAGATCGTGCACTTCAAGTTCACAAAGATCTCACTTTGAGAGGCCACCTGTCGAACGATGACAAAAAAGCTATTCTCCGACAATTGGCTGAGGACTATTTTGCTTTGAGTGATTATGACACTGCCGAAGCAGCCCTGAAAGAAATGACATCGTTAGCACCTAAGGATCGATGGGCACATGAAAAGTTGTTAAGAATTCAGGAAACAACGCATCGCTGGGAGGAAGCATATAAAACCGCAGCTGATATTCTAAAAATTGAAGCCAGCAAAAGCAAAAAGAAACTAGCCATATACAAATATCGTCTTGGGGATGAGCTTTATAAGAAAAGAGAATATCATAAGGCACGCCTGCTGTTCAAGGAGGCTATCGGGTTTGATCCGGTATATGTCCCGGCCTACTTGGCAATTGGTGATACATACGGTGATGAAGAACGTTATGAGGATGCTGTAAATTTCTGGAAGAAACT
>Ga0164318_10004485_pt1 | contig 13433 bp, 16 predicted proteins | sample GuaBasSedimGuay9_FD_113734 | JGI IMG/M metagenome (GOLD analysis project Ga0164318, IMG submission 113734) | Subseafloor sediment microbial communities from Guaymas Basin, Gulf of California, Mexico - Guay9, Core 4571-4, 0-3 cm | ecosystem: Environmental > Aquatic > Marine > Hydrothermal vents...
GGCAGTATTCGTTGCAGCCTGCCACGAGAAACCGCAGGTAAGATTCGTCAAATCTCGCCTGACAGACAGCTCGTCTCCAAAAACTCTAAGCATATCAGCAAATAGCATCTTTCCCTTCTGGGAAGGGATTCCGAAGGCTTTCTGCTCAACATTGGAGGCAGGAGCGAAAGTATGTGTTGGCACAGTTATCATCGCTATCTTTTTGATTGGGTCATCAGCCGGGTTATTCGGGCGGCTCGCCCAGGCGGGAAGGCAGCCAGTACCTTTGCTGCCTGTCTGGTCCTCATTCGACAGAGAATTTCCAGAGCCGTGCTGTCAGTCAGACTGTCCATTATCGATACCACTCTATTTGCGTCCATTGAATTATATAGTCTCACCAGGTTGTTGAGTCTATTTTCTGCTTCCCGACCGGATCGCTGGGTGGACTTCCCCTCCGATAGGGGCTGCTCTGATTTTTTTCCAGCTCGCACCATATCTGATTTGACGTCCTTCCTGGGAGCCGTTTTCTGCCCTACTTCAGCAGCAGTAGAGTCTGTTGGTGATGTCGCAGTTCTGGAGGCCTCAGGTGACACTCGCGGTTTTGGGGGCTGGTTCTCCTGGATTGCTGCTGAGTTGCCTGCTTCGGCCTCCCTTGAAACAGATCTCTCCCGTTTCAAAAGCATAAGAAGATCCTTAGGGGTGGCCGTCTTGGTAATCACCGAGACCAGCATCAGAAGAGCGAGAAAAGAGACAACAGAGCCGGCCGTTAACACAAGACCCTTTTTGACATTCATCACTATTCCGTTAGATATGAGTTGCCGTTATTTCTGGTAATACTTGCTATTTCGTCCAGTTGTTTTTGTTCCGATCTTTCCAACTCTCGGCGGTAGGAGAGGTAATATCTGTCGCGGAGTTTTTTCAGGATCTCTTTCTCCTGTACAGATTTGAGCAGAAGCTTACGTTTATCTTCCGCATCCTTCTGCAGTCTCCATATCTGCTTCATCTGCTCCCTTATCTGTTGCGTTAATCTAACAAGATAGAGATAATAGGCTTGCATTTCCGGAACATTTATGTACGAACTGTTCTTCTTTACAATCTTTTGTTGACAGTTGTCTTTCCGGTTGTTCATCTCTGAGAGCTCATTCTCTCGTTGGTGTAATTCTTGTTTCACTCCTGCCAGTTTTCTCTCGTTCTCCTTCTGCTTGTGCTCTTTGAACTCCATAACTTTTTGCAACCGGAAGTTAAATCTTCTCATTGTTACCCTTCACTTTCTGATTGACTCCAAAGCCCCATCAGCGTTCTGATGCTCTGGTCAAACTCGGCCTTCTCATTCATGTCCTGTTTCAAGAAACTGTTGATTTTATGAATATTGTCTATTGCGTAATCTATCTTGGGATTGCTTCCTTGCACATAGGCTCCTATATTGATTAGATCCTCTGCTTCCTTGTAAGTTGCCAGAACTTCTTTCAGTTTATTAGCTGCCTGTTGGTGCTCTGGGGAGGTTACATCTACCATGACCCGACTCACACTGCCAAGGACATCGATAGCAGGATAGTGATTGAGTGTAGCCAGCTTTCGAGACAGTATGATATGGCCATCAAGGATTGCTCTAACTGCGTCAGATATGGGCTCGTTCACATCGTCGCCTTCAACCAGGACGGTGTAAAGCCCGGTGATACTGCCTCTGTCGGAGGTTCCTGCCCTTTCCAGTAGCTTGGGAAGGAGAGCAAAGACAGAAGGGGTATAACCCTTTGTGGTGGGAGGTTCACCGATGGTGAGGCCTACCTCCCGCTGGGCTACTGCCACTCTGGTCACAGAGTCCATCATCAACATCACATCCATTCCCTTGTCTCTGAAGTACTCCGCCACGGTTGTAGCCACCAGTGCTCCTTTGAGTCTCACCAGAGCCGGTTTGTCTGAGGTGGCTGCTACCACCACGGATTTTTTCAACCCCTCTTCTCCCAGGTCCCTTTCTATAAAGTCCCTCACCTCTCTGCCTCTTTCTCCCACCAGGGCGATAACGTTCACATCCGCCATAGAGTTTCTGGCTATCATTCCCATCAGTACGCTCTTACCCACTCCACTGCCTGCAAATATACCGATTCTTTGGCCTTTGCCGCAAGTGAGCAAAGCATCTATTGCTCTGATTCCTGTTCCCAAGGGTTCTCTTATTCGACTTCTACGCAAAGGCTGAGGGGGAGAGTTATACACTGACCTCTTTTCCCTCGTCTGTGGATTTCCCTTGCCATCAATGGGCCTGCCCAGGCCATCAAGAATCCGTCCCAGCAATTCCTCGCCTACACCAACTGAAAATGGCTCCCCGGTGGCTGTGACCGTGCTACCTGGGGCAACTCCCTGAATTTCCCCTAAGGGCATCAACAAGACCTTATTGCCTTTGAAACCTACAACTTCAGCCTCCACGCAGCGCTCAGAATTCTGGTTCTCTATAAGGCAGAGCTCCCCGATGGAGGAGGCTGGACCAGTGGATTCTATGGTCAATCCGACAACTTTTCCGACCTTACCACTAACTCTTATAGGGTCAGCCGCGGAAATGGTCCGCAAATATCTCTCTATATCAAACATCATTTCACTCACTCGGAACATTCTCTACGATAGTTTGTTTTAAAACATCCAACTGTTTTTCTATCCGGGCGTTCACCTGCCCTGAATCTGTTTCGATAACACAGTCTCCACGCCTTAGACTGGGATCGGCATTTACTATCAGATTACCTGACCCTCCGGCCAAAACCAGCCAGTCCTGCCGATGTTCACGTACCAACTTCAGATCCTCAGGATTCACCTTTATCAAGAGGTTAGTTTTGTCCACCAGATGTTCGATGGCCTTTCGGACGACATTAAGAATAATCTCTTTATTAACCGTAACTTCGCTGTCAATTATCTTCTCGGCCACAGCCAGGGCCAGTTGGATAACCAGTTTTTCGGTTTGTCTAAACAACTTCTTCTGCTGTAGTTCTATACTTTGGATTATGGAGGAGAAGTTACCTATCGCCTCTGCGACCTTTTCTTCCGACAGTTTTATGCCAAGTGTCTTCCCTTCCTCAAAACCTTTGGCATAGGCCTGTTCCTTTTCTGCTTCACATCTTGCTTCAAACTCCTTTAGCCTGACCTTAACAATCTGCTCCGCCTGGTGCAATATAATCGAACTTTGGCTCTGTGTGAGCTCTTGCTTGGCGGTCCCTACCGGAACAGAGTCGGAAGGCATTTTCACTGACTTTATGATTCTAGACAATTATCTCTTCTCCTCCTCTGGTGATCACAATCTCACCTGCGTCCTCTAATCTCCTAATTATCTCAACAATTTGATGTTGGGCCTCTTCCACGTCTTTCAACCGAACAGGTCCCATAAATTCTATCTCTTCCTGCACCATTTGTGCAACCCGCTCGGAGACATTGCTCAATATCTTCCTCTTTACGTCATCCCCCGCTGCCTTGAGAGCAAGGCTTAGCTGCTTCACGTCAACTTCGCGCATCACTTTTTGAACAGATAGATCATCCAAGATAAGGATGTCTTCAAAGACAAACATCAGGTCTTTTATCTCCGCAGCGATGTCAGGATTTTTCTCCTCCAATTGTTTAAGCACCTGCTTCTCAGTAGCCCTGTCTGCTTGATTGAGGATCTCAGCTACCACTTTTGTCCCCCCAGTGGCGGAGAGCTCGCTGTTGAACGTAGTCTCAATTTGGCTCTGTAGAGCGTTTTGCACATTTTTTACGACATGGGGAGATATCTTCTCCATCGTAGCCATTCTTAAGGCGACTTCCCCCTGGAGTTCAGGGGAGAGTGATGCGAGAATAGCTGCCGCTTGCGCAGTCTGCAATTGAGAGAGGATCAAACAGATAGTCTGTGGATGCTCATCCTTGATAAGCTCCGCCAGCGTGTACGAATCGAGATTTCGCAGCTTTACTAAACCTGAATCTTTAGGAGAAGTATATAACCTATGAAGAATATCCTCAGCCCTACTGCCACCCATTGCTTGAGTGAGAACCTCCCTGGCATAGTCAAACCCACCGTGGGCATATAGTTCTCCAGCAGTTAAGTCATTAAAAAACTCGGTCAGCACCTCCTCTTTATCCTCGGGAGAGACATCCCTCAGGTTAGCTATCTCCCTTGTCAAGGTCTCGATTTCATCCTCATCTAGATGTTTAAGAACTTCCGAGGCTACATCTCGTCCTAAAGCAACCAGAACAATTGCCGCTTTCCGGCTGCTACTGAACTGCTTGGCACTCATTCAATTCCCCCTAGCTCTCCTCCAGCATAGTTTTTATCAGTTTTGCCGCTTCATACGGTTTTTGCCGAGCTATATTGGAGGCCTCAATGAGCATTTTATTCTTCTTATCTATCTCCAGCCGTTTTTGCTCGTCTGCTCCGGCTCTCGACGTTGCTGCAACGCGCCTCAGATCAACCGCCTTTGCTATCTTTTTGAGAATAAGATTGAGGATAAGAAGTCCTACTATCAAGATCAAGACTTTTTCTAACTTGTGCATAATGGAATTCCGCCGCTCTCTTTTGGCCGCCTTATCCAACAGCTCCTGTTCTCGCACTAAGTGAGACCTGTCGAAAGGAAGACTGGAGACCTCAAACTGGTCCCGACCGTCCACAAACCCCACTGCATTCTTGACAATAGTACTTATCCGTTCTATCTCTTCAGGAGAGCGATTTCTCACTCCTCCCCCTTTATCTGTCACTATGGGGTCCACTATAAGGGCAATCGAGAGCTTATCAATGTTGCCAGTGTTCTCCACAATGTGTTCCAACGTTTTATCAATCTCATAGTTAGTTATGATATTCTCCCCTTGGCCCCCTTCAGTTGAACCCTGACTAATCCTCTGTTCGCTTCGGACCACGGTTCCATCCGGGTCGTACTGCTCGATTGTCTTCTCAATCTGTTGGAAGTTCAAATTTGCAGTAACACGGACTATGGACCTCTGCGGACCGAGTACTTGATCGAGTAAAGACTGGGCCTTTCTCTCCAGATAAGAGTCGACCTGCTGCTGTAGCTCAAGTTGAGTCGCAGTGAGGGCTGCTACAGGCTCTCGCCCTATTCCATCTGAAAGCAGATTGCCTTCGTAGTCAATCACTGTGATATTAGAGGGAGAAAGCCCCTCCACACTTGAAGCCACCAAGTGAGTTATACCCTGGATCTGGCGTCCGTTTAACGATGCGCCTGGATGAAGCTTCAGCATAATAGAAGCCGTAGGAGGACTTTGATTTTCCCGAAATAGAGCAGCCTTGGGTAAAACGATGTGCACCCTTGCCGCCTGTACCTCGTCAAGCTGCTGAATTGTCCTGGTTAGTTCTCCCTCCAAGGCCCGGCGATAATTAATATTCTGAACAAAATCAGTCACCCCAAAGTTACTCTTGTCAAATATCTCGTACCCCACCACTCCTGTGTGAGGCAAACCCTCCCCTGCAACCTTGATACGGGCCTCATGGATATGCTTAGAAGGAACCTTAATTGTACTGCCCCCGGCAGAAAGAACATAGGGAATCTTGTTCTTCTCTAATGCCCCTACTACCGCGCCTGTTTCCTTAGGGTCCAAACCTGAATACAAGACCTCGTAGTTCACATGGCGTAATAGAGAGGTCAAAAAGATCAACCCCACCAGCACGGCAGTTAAGACCACACTCGCTACTACCCGCTGATTTGGGTTCAGTCTTCCCCAGAGGTCTTTTATCCCGGCCAATATCTGTTTTAATGACCCTATCATAACAACTCAATTAACGACTGGGAACCGGTGAACGATTACCGTCTGCCAATCCCCAAATCTACAGGGGTATTCTCGTCAACTGTTGATATGCCTCAAGGAGCTTATTCCTGATCTCCACCAATAGATCCAGAGTGATGTTTGCTTCCTCAACAGCAAGCATAACCTCATGAACATCAGTAATTTCACCAGTGGCTAACTTCTTGACGGAATTATCTGCGTTCAGTTGCGAGTTGTTCACATCTCGCAAAAAACCTCTCAATATCCCGCCAAAGTCAACCGATGATTCCTTTTCTTTGCCCGAAGCACGAGGAACAATAGCCCCTCTCTGTAGAATTGGCGATACAGAAGTTATCTCTCTCATCGTAACCCTCTATCTAACATTAGCTTAACTGAGAGAACCTTAAGAATATAGTGATATGTCGTCAAAGGTAGAATGCGCTCGACAACCTTCTGGGGACCAGCGTTATATGCCCATAAAGCCAGGTGGATATGGCCGAAGCGCTTGATTTGCTGGTGAAGGAATTTAGTGCCCCCGGCGATGTTCTCGGCTGGGTCAAACAGATCGCGCACGCCGAGTGCTGCAGCAGTGCCAGGCATAAGTTGCATCAGCCCTCTGGCCCCCTTGGGTGAAATGCTCCTGGGGTTTGCAGAAGACTCCACATAGATTATGGCTTTCACTAGATTGGGCTCGATTGAATACTTCCGGCTGTAGTAATCTATGAGCTTCTCAAAGTGGGAGACCCTTTTCAACACAACAGGGTCAACAAAGCCGCCTTCGACAAAGGAATTTGCTAAATCATTCACAGGAACAGGCCTGGCTGAAACAAACAAGGCGCTGTCAACGCTGGCCTTAGACATAGCCAAGAGCTTCTCTTTGTCGTAACTCCAACTTCTGAGCAGACTCAACTGTTTCGGGCTGTAGCTGCTATGTAGAATTCGTTCCCTGTAGCCCTGGCTGAAAATCTCACCAGGGGCAAGAAAAAACAGAGAGAATATCGGAACGAGAATTCTCAGGCGTAGCATAACACTAAGAACTATTTGCGAGAAAGAAGTTCTTGGCTCTCCCCATCAGCTTTTTCGCAACTGGGCCGGGCGAGTTACATTTGCTCAGTGTACCTCTACGGAAAGAGGAATCTATTTTCAGCAAGCCTGTTATCTTCATACGCTAATTGTTCTGTCAGACAGAGGTGTCTATCTTCAGCCCTATTCCAACCTCTTTGATTGGTTGAGCTTGCAAATTGTAAGAAACAGACCTCTGCTGGTATGAACCAAACAGCGTGGTCAGCATAGCTTTTTCTTCGGGCGAGAGCACTTCTCTTAAGTCCGCGGTATGGGAAGCTTGCACCGGGTCGGATTTAGCTATTTCTGCTTTGCCGGCACCTGTAATCTTACTCCCCACCTTACCTTTCTGATGGCTATCACCTCTGTCAGGCACAGTAGAATGAATCCTGGGAATTATTGCTTCAATCTTCATCGCCCCTTACCTCGAAATCATATAGTCGCACAGACCTTTCGAAGAGAAGATCATATTTCAAGGGACTTTTTTATTATCCCTTTAGCGGCATTGATCGCCGTCACATTCGCCTCGTATATCCTTGAGGCTGTGATCATATTTACCATCTCCGTGATCACATCGATATTAGGATAGGCAACATACCCATCTTCATTGGCATCAGGATGGGTGGGATCATAGACCATTTTCGGGGAAGATGTTCTATCTATCAGCTCTTTTGCTTCCACACCGCCAGCTTCTCTGTAAATTGAGAAACCCTTGGACTGTGGAATATGATTGGGACGGGTGATACGTAACCTGTTTACTGTTGCCCTCATTGTCGCACCGAAATTTGCCCTGGGTGAAATCTCCCCTATAATCACCTTTCGTCTCCGGTAGGGTCCTCCTTGTTGAGTCCGAGTGGTATTGACATTGGCAATATTCAGCGCAGTTGCCTCCATGCGTTTTCTCTGTGCACTGAGCCCCTGAGAGCTTATGTTTATCGCTGCAAAGATTCTTCCTAACATCCTTTTTTCCTCCTGGCCGCAAAGTTGGAGCAGCTCACTCTCTATTTTTCACAATTTCCCTGTGATGCTGGTCTTTATAGCCTTTATCCTCATAGCCAAGAGTCTTGCACTCACATAGAATGTCAGCTGATTCTGAGCAAGATTGCTCATCTCTTTGTCAATGTCCACATTGTTCAATTCGCCAGACTTGGGTGGATTACCTACCTCACGCACCTCCGGTTGAATAGAATCAATCTTATTACCACCAATCGCCAGATGACCGGTATCTGTGGATATCCCCCTTATCTGACCTGAACTGAGTGCATTTCTCAGCTTCGTTTCAAATAGGACTCTCTTCTCTCTATATCCTGGTGTGGTTGCGTTGGCTATATTCCTAGCTATCACCTTTTGTCTTAAGCAGCTTACATCCATAATCTTCTTAAGTATGGGGACACTAGTTTTCCCTAATATCGATCGACCTATCATTATTCCTCCAAAATTGACACGAAAGAAGCCTTGCTATCTGCATTCGCACGGGGAATTTCCAAGTAAAAGCGAAGCAATCCGTGTGCCATTTCGAGTAAATTTAAAAAGGCAGCTGCTTTTTGAAAAGGCAACTGCCTTAATATGTGGAAGTTAGGCTATACTGAAGCGGACGAACTAACCCGGCAGTCCGGTGACTTTCATCAGGAAATTATTTCCCTTTCTCGACAGGTTTTTCCCGGTCGTGCGCCTATGGGTCCGTCTGTCTTTTATATTCCGCCAGTTTATTCCGGAGGGTACGAGTAGTTATTCCCAGAAGCTTCGCCGCCTGGGTTCGATTTCCGTCACAGCTCTCCAGGGTTCTCAATATAAGCGCTTTCTCTGCTTCTCTTAGGGTAGAGCCTACCTGCAGGCCGCCGGTACATATACTCGGCTCCTCTTTCATCAATTCCTTAGGTAGGTCCTTTGGAGTAAGCTGTCTGTCTTTACAAACAACCACGGCTCTTTCAATGCAGTTCTCCAGCTCCCTCACATTGCCTGGCCAATCGTAATTCATCAATAGCTTCAGTGCTTCGGAGGAGATTTGCTCTATTGCCACCCCATTTTCTCGACTGTATTTCCGCAAGAAATGCTCGCACAATAGAGGGATGTCTTCCTTTCTGAGACGCAGTGGAGGCAATTCGATGGGGATTACATTGAGACGATAGAAGAGGTCTTCACGAAATCTACCTTTTTCTATTTCCTGTTTCAAGTCCCTGTTTGTTGTGGAGATTATCCTTACATCTACATGAATCGTCTCTGTACCCCCGACTCGTTCAAATTCCCTTTCCTGAAGGACACGCAACAGCTTTGCCTGAAGCGCAGGAGTCATCTCACTGATCTCATCCAGTAATAGGGTGCCTCCGTCTGCCTGTTCAAAGCGCCCTGTTCTTCGCTTGATTGCCCCGGTAAAGGCACCCTTTTCATGTCCAAACAACTCGCTTTCCATCAGTTCAGAAGGCACCGCAGCACAATTCACCTTTACGAAGGGTCTATTCTTCCTGGGACTGTTATAATGGATAGCTCTTGCGATAAGTTCCTTCCCTGTGCCGCTCTCGCCGCTGATGAGCACTGTAGACCGACTGCGAGCTACTGTTTTTACTAAGCTGAAGATACTTTGCATCTTTCTGCTTTTTCCCACTATGTTACTGAAGCTGTATCTCTCGCCCAGCTCTGAGCGAAGCCTCCTGTTTTCATCAACTAGCTTCTGATAATCAATGGCCCTTTTCACTACCAATTCTATCTCGTCAACGGAAAAGGGCTTAGTTATATAGTCAAATGCGCCTAACTTCATCGATTCTACTGCATTCTCAATAGTTCCATAGGCAGTTATCATCACCACCTTTGTCTCCGGGGACATCTCTTTCACCTTTTCCAGAACCTCCAGGCCTGAAAGCCTGGGCATCTTTACATCAGTGAGAACCATGTCATAATTCGCCTTCTCCAGCATCTGCAGGGCTTCTAGCCCATCAGGGGCGACATTGACCCGATAGCCCTTCCGACGAAATGCCTCGTAAAGGAAATCCCTCATGAGAGGCTCGTCATCCACAACCAGAATCTGTTCGCTCGCCATAGCTGTAAAGATCATCACTCCTTTCGGTTATCACCTAGAAACTGGCGAAATCTATTCACACGGCAGTTTCACTGAAAATGTACTACCTTTGCCCGGGGTGCTCTGGACACTGATATCCCCATTGTAGGCATCTACGATCTTCTTCGCCGTGGCCAGCCCTAACCCTGTGCCGTTCTGCTTAGTGGTGAAAAAAGGCATGAAAAGATTCGCCCTAACATCATCCGTCATCCCAACCCCAGTGTCTGTCACCCTCAAAATGACAAATCTCTGGAGAGAGCAGTTCTTATCTGTTTCAGTTGACACCTCTATCCTTACTTCACCGCCTTGCGGCATGGCATCAATGGCGTTCTGCAATAGATTCAATGCCACCTCTGTCAACTGCTCCGGATCGGCTCGGCACCAGATACAGTCAGATTGATAGCTCTTTTTAAGCACAATTTTTTTATCGGCTTTCGCACTGTGAATGTTGAGACTGCCTTCAAAGAAGCCAACTATTCTGTCCATCAATCCCAGAAAGTTGATCCGTTCAGACTTTCTGTTCACGGGCTTCGCGTAATTGAGCAGAGCAGTGACGATGTTGTTCAAACTGCTAACGCCTTCAATAATCTTTTCTACGAGTTTTCTCTGTTGGGGATTATCTTTCAGGTCTCTTTTGAGAAGGGCAGCAAATCCGGCAATTCCTCCTAAGGGATTACGCACTTCATGGGCCACTGTGGCCGCCATCTGTCCAAGAGCAGCAAGGGTGTGCATCCTTCTGATTTCTTCCTCCAACCTCTTCACCTCAGTCAAGTCTCTAAACACCTCCACTGCCCCCAACACACGTCCCTCACCGTCAGTAAGTAATGAAGTGCTGAACCAAACTGGAATAGTAGTACCATACTTCGTATGTAGCTGTTTCTCTTTATCCTGCAAGGGCGTTCCAGTAGAAAGGGTGTGCAGGGCAGAATTCTGCTCTTGGGGCTGTTGTCCCTTGCGATTTTCTTCACACATCACCTGTGAATAGAAACGCCCCACGGCCTCCTGGATGGGCCAGCCTGTGATCTGGGCAGCAGCCTTGTTAAATAAGGTTATTCTCCCGTCTCGATCAATTGCTAGCACTCCGCTGTTCAGATTATTAAGTATGTTATTCAGGTAGCTGCTGACCCTATTTCTCTCAACAAGGCTTTCTCTAAGTCGACGATTGGCCTCCTCCAGCCTTAAGTTAAGCTGGTAGAACCTCTCCTCCAGTTTCCTGTAAGCCCGGTGGAGCTTGCGAGTAGTCTCACCGAAACGGACAAACGAATCAGTAAACGCATCTATCTGTTCCAGAGAAATCTCTTCCATATCAACCCCTTGTCCGAGTCACAGCCTTCTGCGGGGAAAATTGGCGCGGGGGACGGAGCAGCGACTCCAGCTCCCGTTCTTCCTCCAGAATCCTCTCCATCCGGGATCTCAAAACTTCAGACTGAAGTCGCCGCATGGTAATGCTTCCCTCCTTTTCCCTATTGGTACAGGACGAGAACAGAACCGCCGCCTCCTTTATCTGGTCGGCCAACCGGGCTTCTTCCTTCAGCAAGTCTACAACATCAGCACCTGGCTTCTGAGAAAGCACGCTACGGCTGAGATGAGCGGTAATTTGAGAAAAACGGGAATAGAGCCGGAGAAGTTGAAAATAGAACTGGGAAGCGGTTGGAATTCTGCTGGTAACCATTTTAGATTTCCTGATACCAAGGAGGGAAGTTTTTTCCATATGATCCGTCAATAAATGTAGTCGAGCAAATTCTGTGCCTTTTTGTGTTCAGCAGAAAAGAGAAACTTAAGCCTAAGAGAAAACTGATGAATATCTGGAAAAGTACAGCCCTGTGGAGGCCGTGCGCCGTTGCAATATGCAGCACGCTTCCATATGTCATTCACCACTAACATCGCGACATGACTGGCTATAAGGCGCCTGTTGTTTTTGTCTACATCCGCTCCTATCATGGATAAGAACAGTCGCCAGCTTTTCGTTTGCGTCGGCAATTGTGGGCCATTCTGCAACAGAGATGCTAAGTGATAACGCATTTTCATTTGGCTGAAGGCCGGTGGATTTATTACCAGTGGAGCGAGAAAATTGTTAAAGTTTTTCCAAAACCTGCCGAATAGGTGAGAAGTAGCGGGATCAAAAATGGAAAAATAGACCCAGGAGAGCAATCCATTGTAATCCTGAGAATAATTGACCGCAGAACCAGATGAGAAAAAATTCTAAAGTTCTACGGGGATCAGCCGATAAGATAAGATAGAAAGCGACAAGGAACCTTTTGCAAAGGAGGTGAGAGAAGATGAGTATGAGCATTAATCACAATGTACTGGCGCTACGGGCGCATCGGAATCTGCTGGCCACCCAGGGGTCTCTGGATAAGGCAGTGCAGAGGCTCTCTTCGGGTTTGAGGATTAACTCAGCCGCTGACGATCCTGCTGGCTTGGCTATATCTGAAAAGATGCGTGCTCAGATAGCAAGCACAGAGCAGGCCCTCAGCAACGCCACCTATGCGATAAATCTGCTTCAGACCGCTGAGGGGGCCACCAGTGTTATTGATGAGAAGTTGGTCCGTATGCGCCAATTGGCGGTAGAGGCAGCTAACGGAACCTTAAGTGATGAGGACAGAGCCTATGCCGAAACAGAATTCCAGGCCCTGAAGAGCGAGATCACCAGGATCGCCGAGGTGACCGAGTACAATGGAAAGAGCCTGATCGATGGCACCTACTCATCCACCGGCATCACTTTCCACGTCGGCATCCATAATACCGACAACGACAAGTTGACAGTCACCCTCGACAAGCTCACTGCCTCAGGGCTCGGCATAGCGGAGCTGACCATCAGCGATATTGACAGTGCCGCTGCTGCCATCAGCACTATTGATGTGGCCATCAAGTCCAAGGATACTGCCAGAGCTTCTATTGGGGCCAATATCGAGCGGCTTACCAATACCATCACCAACCTGCAAATCAGCCATGAAAACGCAGTGGCCTCAGAATCCCAGATCAGGGATGCTGACATTGCTCTGGAGATGGCCAATTTCGTCAGGTCTCAGATCCTGCTGAGGGCGGGTGTCTCTATGATGGCCCAAGCAAATATGGTTCCTCAAACCGTTGCTGGAATATTAGGCTGAGCCTCAGCGCACAGCAAATGGAGGGCACGGGTGGGTAGCTCCCTGCCCGTGCCTTTTTGCTAAACCGCCGTTAGTCCTTCTGGGTTAAGTCATCCCAGATTCAGAAAAAAACTCCTCTGAAGACTCTTCTATCTCCTGCACAGATTCTGCTGAAAAATGGCAATTTCACAGAAGACCTGCTCTATTCTACCTTGAAAACAGATTGTAGGAGGCGTCTCCAGACGCCGACGGAATCGGGCTCTGCAGAGCCCTCCCACAGAAATGCATATCTCAAGCAAGCCCATATTACTGAAAACGGCTCCATTTTTCCGACAGAATCCGCACCTGTGCTAAATAAGCCGGGGCTTGACTCCATAGGTTAAAAACTACATCTCGGCTCCGTGTCAAATGTTAATGATTTGAGATACAGCAAAGAACGCAGCGCGAGCGGAAATACGTAACACTTTTATAAATAGCTGATTACCCTTTGCTGTCCTTGCGACTTCTTGGCGAACTTTGCGCTTAGA
>Ga0164318_10004486_pt1 | contig 13432 bp, 15 predicted proteins | sample GuaBasSedimGuay9_FD_113734 | JGI IMG/M metagenome (GOLD analysis project Ga0164318, IMG submission 113734) | Subseafloor sediment microbial communities from Guaymas Basin, Gulf of California, Mexico - Guay9, Core 4571-4, 0-3 cm | ecosystem: Environmental > Aquatic > Marine > Hydrothermal vents...
ATAAAATCTTTATTTGAAGCAAGTGAAGAATTAAAGTGCAATAATCTATCAATTATTACCTGGGATTACGAAGCAGAAGATGAATTTAAAGGTAAAAAAATAAGATTCATTCCTCTGTGGAAGTGGTTACTTACTTAACATTAATGAGTTATTATCTGGCAGGTGTATGAACAGATAAATGTCAAACGTGAAGAGCTGGCCTGAGAAATATGTATTGCAATTTAGTTATATCTAAATTATAATTCATATTATGAATAAGGCGCTTTATACCCCGTTGCAATTAAGGGAAATATTTCATCTTGGATTTTTACGTTGGTTGTCTAAAAAAAATCAGAACAGATTTTTATGTTCTTAAAGGTGGAGTGAATTTAAGATTTTTCTTTAAAAATATTCGTTATTCTGAAGATATGGATTTAGATATTCAGGGTATAAGGGTAGAAAAACTTAAAGAGATAGTAATGAATATACTGACTTACTCTTTGTTCCAGAGTAACCCCAGAATTTTTGGTATAGAGAAAGTTATTTTTCCAGATATAATTAAAGCAAAACAGTTCCAGACCACTCAGAGGTTCAAAATTCATTTGACAACCACAAGAGGAGAGGATTTATTTACCAAGATCGAGTTTTCACGCCGAGGGTTTAAGGGGGAGATTCCTATAGAGCCTGTCCCTGAATATATTTTAAGGGAATATAAAATCACTCCAGTAATAGTTTCTTATTATGATATTTTTTCTACGGTGATTCAGAAGATGGAAGCCGTTGCCAGAAGAAACATTGTCCAGGCAAGAGACATATTTGATTTATATGTATTAAGTTCTCAATGCGATGAGTCCGCAGGTAAAAGAAGGGTCAAATTAAGTAAATCAACATTAGCCGTTGCTCAGGAAAGAATTTTTGAAGTTAGCTTTGAGGAATTTAAGGATACGGTGGTTTCTTATTTTTCCCCTGAAGATAAAAAAAATATGATTCCTCATCTTTGTGGGATGAAATTAAGCTGAGGGTTAGTAATTTTACTAAGAGCTTCAGGGATATATGAGAAAGCAATTACTTTTTATATTTATCAAACGGCTTAACCAGCCTGTTTTCACCATCCATCAATTATCTGCTATTTCTAAAAAATCTCCTTCAACAGTAATTCAAGGATTACGTATTCTTGAGAGAGAGGGTTTGATGGTTAGAATATATAGGGGTATATGGGCGATTTCAGAAAGATATATAAGCCCTTATGAGATATTCCTTTTGTTATTTCCTTTATCTTTAGCATATCTTTCTTTTATAAGCGCCTTGCATCTTTATGGAATAATTGAACAGATATCCCGGGAGATTACCCTTGCTTCCACTTCCCATACCAGATCCATTTCTACGAAATTAGGGGTGTTTTCTGTCCATCATATAAGTCCTGAATTTTTTTGCGGGTTTGACTGGTATAAAAAAGAAGGAGAGTTCCTTGTAGCCGAACCAGAAAAAGCCTTGATAGACTGTTTGTATGTCTCAGCCTATAAAAAGAAGCAATTTATCCATTTTCCTGAGCTACATTTTTCCAAGGGATTTGGTTTCAGAAGGGCAAAAGAATGGATTGAGAAAATCCCTAACCCAATATTAAAAAATATGTAGAAAAAAGATTGAATATAATTTTAAAGAAAAGCGGGATATAAGATAGCCTGATGCCTTAATTTTTTGGTCAAATTGTGCTGAACAAGAGAGAGACTTTTATAAAGAGGAGGATAAAGATGAGTGTTTTGTATGGAAACAAGACCTCTAATGGTAAATGGGAAGAAAACAGATAAATGTCAAATGTGGAGACCTAACCCTATTACTTTTTTTAAAGAGCCAGTGGAGGAGAAAATGTTTTCTTTTCTTTACGAACTACATAAAAAACTTTACCCGATCCAAAAAGAGCTTTCTTATAAGTTGCATATCCCTTATAGAAGAGGAGGTTAGTGAATGAACCAGCCGCATGGAGGCAAACTTGTAGATAGAATTCTTAAGAGGGAAAAAGCCCAGGAGGTTAGGAAGAATAGGGAGAAGTTTTATAATATCAATTTAACGTATGATAAATTTCAAGAACTTACCAATATTGCAACAGGTGTATTTAGTCCTCTGGAAGGATTTATGACTGAAGAAGATTATAAAAGTGTTATCATACGCTCACGTCTGGCTAATGACATCCCCTGGACCATACCTATTATATTAGATATTTCTAAAGAGGAAGCAAAAAAACTATCTAAAAAAGAGAATGTTACCCTTTCTTTCAATGGTAAGTTAGTGGGTTTTATGGAGATAGAGGATATGTTTAGTTTCGATAAGATAGAATATGCTAAAAGTATCTTTGGAACAGATGATAAAAATCATCCTGGAGTTAATAAAGTCTATAAAATGAAAGACATATTAATAGGAGGTAAGATTTTTTTGATTGAGGAGGATTTTGAAGATAGATTTAGTAGATACACTCTTACTCCTAAGGAGACTAGAGTGTTGTTCAAAGAAAAAGGATGGGGTGATATAGTAGGCTTTCAGACAAGAAATGTTCCCCATTTAGGTCATGAATATGTCCAGAAAACAGCTCTTTCTTTTGTGGATGGTCTATTTATTAATCCTGTGGTAGGAAGAAAAAAGAAAGGCGATTTTAAAGATGAAGTAATCTTGGTTGCTTATGATGAGCTTATAAAACATTATTATTTAAAAGAACGAGCAGTAATGAGTGTTCTTCATACAGAGATGAGATATGCTGGTCCTAAAGAGGCTATACACCATGCCATAATAAGGAAAAATTTCGGTTGCACTCATTTCATTATCGGTAGAGACCATGCGGGTGTAGGTAATTACTATGAGCCTTTTGCCGCTCATAAGATTTTTGATGAATTTCCTGATTTAGGAATAACTCCTATATTTTTCCGTTCCTTTTTTTACTGTAAAAAATGCAAAAGTATCGTAAATGAAAAAACCTGCCCTCATGCTGATGATGATCATATTAATTTTAGTGGAACAAAAATAAGAGAATATTTAAATAAAGGAAGGATTCCCCCAGAGTCAATGATGCGGCCCGAAGTGGCAAAAGTTATACTATCATTTAAAAAGCCATTTGTTGAATAAAAAAGGAGTATTTATGAAAGGATTTACCATTTGGTTTACGGGATTATCTGGGTCAGGGAAGAGTACAATAGCACGAATAGTTTATAACAAATTGAAAAAAGAGGGATACAAGGTAGAATTGTTGGATGGTGATGTGATAAGGACAAATTTAAGTAAAGGATTGGGATTTACCAAGGAAGATCGTGACGAAAACATAAAGCGAGTTGGTTTTGTATGCGATTTACTTACACGGAATGGGGTCATTGCTATTGCTGCATGTATTTCTCCCTATCGTAATGCTCGTCGACTTAATCGAGAAAGAATAAAAAATTTTGTGGAAGTTTTTACTCGCTGTCCTCTTGATGTTTGCATTAAAAGGGACCCCAAGGGTAACTATAAAAAGGCTCTTGCTGGCCAAATAAAGAATTACACAGGTATTGATGATCCTTATGAAGAACCAGAGAATCCTGAGGTAATTCTGGATACAGATAAAGAATCCCCTCAGGAGTGTGCTCAGAAAGTTTTAGATAAACTAAAAGAGTTACATTATATAGAAGAGAAGAAAGAGATTCAGATTTCTAAAGAGGAAGAAGAAAAAATTAAAGAACGTCTAAAATCATTAGGTTATCTGTGATATTTAATTTAAGAAAAACAGGAATTAGATAAGAATTTTAGAAAGGTAAGATTTTTGACTTTAAAGAAAGTTGAAAATATTTTAGGGATAAATTATGGTTGAGTCCCACAAAAGAAGTGTTGCAAAAGCAATTTCTTGGAGAATATTGGCTACTTTAACTACGGTAACAATTGTATATATCTTTACTCATAAATTAGTTCTTGCGATGGAGGTAGGATTAGTTGAAGCTATTGCAAAAATGGTTGTGTATTATCTGCATGAACGTGGTTGGAACAAATTGAAATGGGGTAAAGTTACACATCCCTTGGAAAAATTAGCAGTTAAAAAAGAGCTTACTACCGAAGATATGGAAAAAGTTAAAGCTCAGTTAAGAGAGATGGGATATATCGATTAAGAGAGATAGAAAAAAGAGAATGCAAATAGCTATAAAAGAGAGATGTTTTTCAGAAAAAATAGTAAAAAAGTATTTGTAATTGGCTTAGACAGTACTCCGGCAAAACTTCTTTTTGAAGATTTTAAAGAAGAACTTCCAAATTTAAGAAAGATGATAGAAGAGGGAACGTATGCGAATTTCCGTTCAACTCATCCTCCTATAACAATTCCTGCTTGGATGAGTATATGTTCGGGCAAGACTGCTGGAGAGATGGGAGTATATGGATTTAGGACAAGAACTAACAATTCCTACACTAAATTTGATATTTCCACCTCATTTAAATTTAAAAATGTAGAGAAGATATGGGATAAATTGGCAAAGCATGGAAAAAAGAGCATTTTAGTTGGTATCCCTCCTACATATCCTCCCTACCCAATAGATGGCTGTATGGTTTCAGGATTTATATGTCCTAATTCAGAAAAAGAGTATACATATCCTGAAAGTTTAAAGAAAGAAATTGAGAGAGTTTGTGGTGAATATATTTTTGATGTTGTATTCAGAACTGAAGAGAGAGATAAATTAATCCAAAATGTTTGGGAAATGACAGAGGAAAGATTTGCAGTTATTGAGTATTTAGTAAAGAATAAAAGATGGGATTTCTTTATGTTTGTTGAGATAGGCGTTGATAGAGTTCAACATGCTTTTTGGAAATATTATGACCCCTCCCACCCACTTTACCAACCCAATCATAGATACAAAAATGTGATTCTTGATTACTATAAACTCATTGATAAAAGAATTGGGCGTATTTTATCTTTGCTTGATAAGAATACAGTTATTTATGTAATTTCAGATCATGGTGCAAAAGCAATGAAGGGGTCATTTTGCCTAAATGAGTGGTTAATAAAGGAAGGTTATTTAGTGTTAAATAAATATCCCCAGAATGTAGTTCCACTTGAGGAGTTAGATGTTAACTGGTCTAAAACTCGTGCCTGGGGTTGGGGAGGATACTATGGTCGGATATTTATTAATAAAAAAGGACGTGAGAAACAGGGAATAGTAGATGAAGAGGATTATGAAAAATTACGAAATGAGTTAATAATTAAGCTGGAGAGAGAAAAAGATAAGTTTGGTAGAACTTGGAATACAAAAGTTTACAAACCGGAAGAACTTTATAATATCTTAAAAGGCGACTACCCTGATCTTATGGCTTATTTTGACGATTTAGCTTACAGAAGTGCGGGCACTGTCGGTCATAAGAAGTTATTCTTGGATGAGAATGATACCGGTCCTGACGATGCTATGCATGATTGGGAAGGAGTGTTTGTAAGATACGATCCAAGGGAGAAGGGAAGAGGTAAAAAAGAAACTATGAGCATTCTTGATTTTAAGGCAAATATAATGGAAACTATGAATATCGGATAATTATGAGTTTTATACCGGAAGAGTTTCCTATTGAGCAATTAATTAATATAGCTATATGCGCGGGCAAGCACATAATAGAGATTTACAATAAAAGAGATATTTCCATCGAGATGAAAAAAGATAAAACTCCTTTAACTGCAGCAGATAGAATCTCCCAGGAAATTATTGTTGAAAGATTAAGAAAGATTACTCCCAACATTCCTATTATTTCTGAAGAAGCTGCAAAAGTTCCCTATCAAGAAAGAAAAAGGTGGAGATACTTTTGGCTTGTTGATCCTTTAGATGGCACAGAGGAGTTTATAGCCCGAAATGGAGAATTTACGGTAAATATTGCTTTAATTGAGAAAAATAGACCTATTTTAGGAGTAATTTTTGCTCCTACTAAGGGCTTGATATATTTTGCCAAGAAAGACAAAGGTGCATATAAATTAGAAAGTTTTCATTCTAAAGATACACCTAGTTTAGATACCGCACAGAAACTACCTCTAAGTGGTGGAAGAAAAGCTTTAAGAGTAGTGGTTAGCCGTTCTCATAATCTTAAAGAGACAAAAAAGTATATAGAGAAGTTAAAAAGCTATCATCCAGAGATTACAACTATTTCTGTGGGTAGTTCTATAAAATTTTGTTTAGTTGCTGAAGGTAGTGTGGATATTTATCTTAGATTTGGAAGAACTATGGAATGGGATACAGCCGCAGGTCAGATAATTATTGAGGAGGCAGGAGGAAAGGTGGTAGAGATTAACTCCAATGATATACTTAAGTATAACAAGGAAAGTCTATGCAATAATTCATTTGTTGCCTATAGAGATAAAAGGAGGGGGAGCTTATAGCTTTTGTAGCATTCTATCTTTTTAAAAAAGGGTAGGGAGTTTGTGCGCCTCAATAGAAAATAGAACTAATCACACTCGCCGGGTGTGTAATGGTGTAAATAAACGTGTCAACTTGTAAGTTTACAAATCAAGCAATGTTTGTTTTGTCGACTTAAGTTTACAATTTTCTTGACACTATGCCATTCTTTACTGTATTGACAGATTTATTGTGTAGTAATAAAATATTGTTCATCATATGAACACAGTTTATCGTATTTATGCATCAAGAATTTTATAAAACAAGTAACATAGAGGGAGAAAGTTTTCTAAATCTGAATTCTAAAGATCAGCTAAAAGCAGAGGTATTCTATCTTCTTTCTGAGCTTTCCAAATCTCCTGAGATTACTCAGCGTCAACTTTCCTCAAAGTTAAATATTTCCTTAGGTAAAACCAATTACCTTTTACGGAAGCTTATAAAAAAGGGATTGATAAAAGTGAAGAGTTTTTCGTGCCACCCTGGTAAAATCAAGAAGATAAGCTATATATTAACCCCTAAGGGTTTTAAAGAAAAAGTTCGTTTAACTTTCCATTTCTTAAAACGAGCCAAAGCAGAGTATAATTACTTGAAACAGGAATGGGAGAAGGTTAGGGAGAGAGCAAGAGAGGGTATATAATTTCTGAAAAGAGGGAAAAAGAAAACTGCTCATTCTTTTTGATATAATGTCTTATTGATTACAATAGACAAAAATATAATGATTTGTCGATCAAGATAAATATGTTCGAAAAAGATGTAATTTTTAGAGATATTATCTGACTGGAATCTATGTGGAAAAGATCTACCTAAAATAAGGAGTTGATCGTTTTGGTAACAATACATAGCGAGAAAACAAATATTCTATTAATAATTCAGGCAAGAATGAGTTCAAATAGGTTGCCTGGGAAAGTCTTAAAACTTATAAATGGAATTCCTTTAGTGATGTTTGTATATAAAAGGTGTTCATCTGTATTTAAACATAGAACAATAATAGCTACTTCAGAGTCTTCCTCTGATGATGACCTTTATGAGTTTTGTCTAAAGAATGATATGTGGGTGGAGAGGGGTAACTTAGAGAATGTACTTTTTAGATTTATCAAGATCGGAGAAAAGTTTAAGGCAAAATATATAATAAGAGTATGTGCAGATACTCCTTTTGTGGATATATATCTTGCTGTAGAAATGCTTAATATACTTATTAATGAAGAGCTTGATTATGTTGCTCCTAATAAAAAAGGTTGTGCTTCGTGCTTTTTTTCAGAAGTAGTTAGGCTCGATGCATTAAAGAAGGTAATGGAAGAAGCAGATAATCCATTGTATCTTGAACATGTAACAAAGTATATTGTAGATAATCCATCAAAGTTTTCTTTAAAATTCTTAGAAGTAAACTTGATGCCAGATTTCATTAGGGGGGTTAGGCTTACTATAGATTATCCAGAAGATCTTGTTTTGGCTGAAGATGTATTGAGTAAAATTCCGAAAGATAAAAAAATTACATTTTATTCGGAAGATGTTTTAACTGCTGTAAAACAAGTGTTATTTGATAGGAGCAATATATGAACTGGAAAGTACTTCTCCTATATTATATTGTAGCTTCAGGGATATGGAGTTTACTTCTTAAAATTTCTTCAGTTAGACTGGGTTGGAAGCCTACTTTAATATATTGCTGGATAGGATATTCTCTTGTGTATGTTATCTACCCTCTAAGGCATGTTGATTTTGGTTGGAACAAATATTATTTTACAGCATTGATAGCAGGAGTAATAGCAGCAGTGGGAACTATTGCATTCTATAAAGCACTTGTTACAGGACCTATTTCTTGGATAATTCCATTGTCCAGTTTATATATATTAATTGCTGTAATTTTAGGAATATTACTACTGAAGAGCCTCTATCTTTCAGACTTGGTTTGGGAGTTATTTTTGCGCTGATTGCAGTTATATTGTTGTCTTCAGGATGAATATGAATATTTTAGAAAATCCCCCACAATTTCCTTTAAGGCTTGAGATAGAATTAGCGAGTGCGTGTAATCTGAGGTGTGTATATTGTCCAAGAAAATATCTGGATAACCTGAAGGGCTTTATGGATTTTGGACTTTTTAAGAAAATAGTTGATGAGGCAGCAAGGTATCCAAACACGATAATTGTTTTACATAGGAGAGGAGAGAGTTTGTTACATCCACAGTTTGCTGAAATTTGTAAATACGTTCAAGGCAAATTTAAAGAGATTCAAATTGCTACAAATGCTACATTGCTTGATGAGGAGAAATCAAAATTATTGATAGAGACAGTAACTTTTATTTCCTTTAGTATAGATGTTCCAGAGGTTTTTGATAAGACTCGTATTCCAGCCAAATATAAAGACGTTGAAAAGAATATTTTGAGATTTTTAAATTTAAATAATGGAAGGGTAAGAACCCAGGTTTCTATGGTCAAGACAGCTACTACTCCAGAAGAGAATGTAGAATTATTCAAAAGGATATGGCATGCTAAGGTTGATAGAATCAGGATATATGAAGAACATTCTATAGACGGAAAATTTGGGAAATTGGCAAGGTCAAGAGAAAATAGGGTTCCTTGTGTGATGCCTTTTTATGAGATGCTTATCTATGACGATGGTAGAGTGGGTAGATGCAATCATGATTGGGATTCATCTCCTATGGGAGATGTAAATAAGTCTTCCATAAAAGATATCTGGCATAGTGATAAGTATAAGGACTTACGCAGACAACATCTTCGCATGGAAATTACAGATGAACAGTGTAAAAATTGTGATAGCTGGTATCCTAAGGTAGGATTTCAAGAGACTGGAGAGGTGTTAGAATGAAATTTAACTTTATTCCGCTTTCAAGGCCTTTTATCACAGATGATGAGATTATTGCAGTAAAAGAGGTGTTGGAGTCAGGTTTTTTAACTACTGGTAGAAAAGTAGAAGAGTTCGAAAGCCAGTTTGCCCGGTTTATAGGAGATGATATTTACGCTGTAGCCTTAAGTTCCTGCACAGCAGGATTATTTTTATCCTTATTAGTTTGTGGAGTTAAGGAAGGGGATGAGGTAATAGTTCCCACCTGGACATTTGTTGCTACTTCCCATGTGGTTTTATGGTGTGGTGCAAGACCTGTTTTGTGTGATGTAGAGGAAGAGACGCTGAATATAGATGTAGGCCAAATGGAAAGACTGGTTACTTCCAGGACAAAGGCAATTATCCCGGTACATTTTGCAGGATATCCTTGCAAAATGGATGAAATAGTGAATATAGCAAATAGATATAGGTTAATGGTAATAGAGGATGCTGCTCATGCTATTGGGACTGAATATAAAGGGACTAAGATAGGGAATTTTGGTCATACGACTTGTTTTAGCTTTTATGCTACGAAGAATTTAACTACTGCTGAAGGTGGAATGGTTGTGTCAAAGGACAGAGATGTAATAGAAAAGATAAGAAAATTAAGTTACTTTGGTATAAATAAGGAGGCATTTTTCCGATACACACAAAAGGGCAGTTGGTTCTATGAAGTAGAAGATTTAGGATATAAATTTAACATGGATAATATCCATGCTGCAATAGGATTGGTTCAGTTAAAAAAGGTGGAAAAGATGAATGCAAGGAGAAGAGAAATTGCCAATATGTACAGAGAGGCTTTTTCTTCCAATCCGAATATAAAATTGTTTGAGGATTTGCCTATGCATCGTCACAGCTATCATTTATTTCCTATAAGGATAAATAGAAAGGTTATAAGGAGGGATGAATTTATTTTAAAATTGAAAGAACGGAATATTGGTTGTAGTGTACATTTTATTCCTCTACATTTACATCCATTTTATAGTAGAAAGTTTAATAAAGATATGTTTCCTGTTGCAAATAAAGTATATCAAGAGGTAGTATCTTTGCCAATCTATCCCCAAATGCGAGATGAAGATGTTTATTATGTAATTGAGAATGTCAATAAGTTATTAAGCTGAGGAGGTAAAAATGGATTTTTTTGATAATAAGATGGCAGGAATCTGGGGACTGGGATATTTGGGTTATACTACGATGTTGAGACTTCAAAAGAGAGGATTTTCTATTAGGGCATATGATTTTACCAGACAAAGGGAATTGTTTGCCAAAAAAAAATATCCAGATGAAGATCAAAGGATTTCATGGTCAAAAATGAGATATTTACCTCCATTAGATTTTTCAAAAGTAAAGGTGGTAAAATATGTACGAAATATGTTTAAGGATATTTCTTTGCATTTTATTACAGCTCCAGAAGAATATAAAAGGAATGGAGAAAAGGGTATGGCCCAGAGGGTAGCTGAAATATTTTCTCTCTATCTGAAGAGGTATAATACAAGGCCATTAATTATATTTGAATCTGCATTTATTCCTGGATACATAGAGAAGAATTTTGTCAATTACTTGGAAAATACCGGGCTTAAAGAAGGTAGGGATTTTTATGTTGGGGTCTGGTTAAGAATGGACTGGTGTATAGAAAATTTTATTGTCCAGAACAATACAATGCCAGTTGCAGGATACTCTCAGAAAAGTTTGAGTGCGGTAAAAGCCTTAATAGAATACTTAGGGATACCTTATGTAACATTTGAAAATATAAAAGAGGCAGAGATATATGTGAATGCTATAAATGCTATTCAGGCAATGATTAATGATTTCTTAAGGCAACTTTCTTTTGGTTATCCCTCAGTTAATATGAGAAAAGTCATGCAGGTTATTGTAGATAATATTAACCTGGCTGAATGTAGTTTAAATATGGGTACAGGCGGAGAAAAAATGACATTTGCTATAAATTATCTTATCGATGGGAGTACTAATCCTGGAAGTTTAGGCCTTCTTAAAGAATTTCAAGAAGTTAACCTTTCTTCTATCTTGAATTATGGAGAATATATTGTAAAAAGTGGCTATAAGAATGTAACCATCTTGGGAGTTAGTTCACAGGGGGATAAAAAAGAGTTGACTCTTTCCCCTGCTATTTCTCTTGCAGAGTATCTCTTGAAGAATAATGTGGGGGTATGTATAAATGATCCCCTTTTCTCAGAGGCTGATTTATTGCGTTTGATAAAAGGGGTAAAAACAGTGGTTTTCCCCAATGAAGCTTTTCTCTCTGAAGTTGTTATTGTTGGCTCAGACCATTTTGAATATTTTACTCTTTCTCAAAAGGTCCTTTCCAAGTTGAAGAAGAAAACTAAATTGATAATAGACAATTACGGGATATGGGAGAAATTAGATTTTGGGAAAAATACAAAATATTATGTAGTGGGAGATGGCAGTTTAAATATATTTTGAGGGTAGATAGGGTAGATTATGTGTGGGATAGCTGGCTTTATAAACTATAAACCAGGATGTAGTCCAGAGGCGGTAGTTAAAAAGATGTTATCTAAGATAAGGCATCGAGGTCCAAATCAAGAAGGAATAGCTTTTTTTGATAATGGGAGTATAGGTATGGTCAGGTTAAGTATAATAGATAAAAATCACCATCGTATTCCATATAGGGACAAAAGAAACAGGTATTTCCTCGTGTATAATGGGGAGATATATAATCACCAGGATATCCGGGCATTGTACAGAGGCAAATATGATTTTGAGACAGATTCTGATGCAGAAACTGTCCTGTGTGATTTTATCCACAGAGGGATTGATATTTGTAAAGAGTTAAATGGGATGTATGCGTTTTGCTTTTTTGATGTATCTAAGAGGGAACTTTACATAGTAAGAGATAAAGCAGGGGAAAAACCCTTATACTATACCTTTGGAGACAACTTCTTTGCTTTTTCCAGTGAGATTAAGGCGTTGTTGGAAGTTGTCAGGCCAAAATTTAATAAGAATTGCCTTTCTTATTATGCCTATGAATTTAATGTAGGAGAAGAAACATTGTTTGAAAGGATTTATAGTCTTATGCCTGGTGAATATATAAAGATTAAACTCTTGAAGGATGAATATAGATGGAAAAAGGAGTCGTACTGGAAGATATGGGATCATTTAATTTATGTTCCAGATAATTTAAAGAAGATAGAAAGACAGCTTACGGAATTGATAGAAGATGCCATTCGTCTTAGGACCAGAAACTGTGCTCATCGGTTTGGTGCATTTATAAGTGGAGGAGTGGATAGTGCACTAGTCGCTTGTATTGCAAAACCAGATTTCCTTTATACCTGTCATTATAGTTTAGATGATTATGATGAATTGGATTATGCAAAACTTGTAGCTAAGAAGGTTAAGAGAAGGCTTATAGTAGTTACTCCAAGCAAAAAGGATTTTGTAAGGGTAAAGCGAAAGATGGTATATTATCTGGATACACCATGTACCTGGACAAGTTTTAGCCTGTGGATGCTTCTGGAAAAAGCCTCTTCTAATTTAAAAGTTATCCTTTCTGGAGATGGTGCAGATGAGTTATTTGGTGGATACCATAGATATCACCTGCTTCATCATGATGAACAGATAAAATCACTTAAGGCAATGGAAAGATATTCTTATCTGATTGAGAAATATTATGGTTCTCCTGTAGAGCGTTATGCAAGGCTGGTTAATAGATATGAAAATAAATATGACAGAAAGATTTTAAATTATCTGGAAAAGACAATAGGATTTTATTTTGAAAAGATGCAATACGACTATATTCATGCTATGGGAGTTACAGATTTTTATACTACAATGCAGGAATTATTACAATTTGCTGATAGAATAAATATGGCTTTTGCTGTAGAAAATAGGTCACCATTTTTAGATTATCGCCTTATCCAATTTGCATTTAGTATTCCATCAAAGTATAAGATAAGAGCAGGAACTACTAAGTGGATATTGAAAAGAGTTGCACGGAAATTTATACCCGAGGAGATTGTGGACAGGATAGATAAAAGAGGATTTAGTGCGCCTATAAATCATTGGTTTGGATGGGGGAAAAATGGCAAATACGATAGGAGCACTTATAAGGAGTTAGTTTTTAGAGAATGGCAAAAGGTATTTAAGGTTGTAGGAGTAGGAAAGAATGGAGATAGAAATTATTGAGTGTGTTAAATTCTAAAGGAGAATATCATGGATTTTTATGAGAGAGTAAGAAGAAGAAATGAATTCGATGCAAGCCTTGTATA
>Ga0164318_10004487_pt1 | contig 13431 bp, 6 predicted proteins | sample GuaBasSedimGuay9_FD_113734 | JGI IMG/M metagenome (GOLD analysis project Ga0164318, IMG submission 113734) | Subseafloor sediment microbial communities from Guaymas Basin, Gulf of California, Mexico - Guay9, Core 4571-4, 0-3 cm | ecosystem: Environmental > Aquatic > Marine > Hydrothermal vents >...
ACGTTGTCTGCAAGGCTAACCCCTCGCCAATAAAGCACATCCCGAGAAAAACGGGAAGAGCTTGATTCAATGCCAACGCACTAGAAAACAAAAAGTATAAATAATTGTTAATAATATAACACGGAAATTTAATATGAATAAAATAAATTACTATTTTTGGATGATAAAAGAAAGGAGGAAATGCCAATGAAATAAAAAAATGGAGTGAAAATCTTTCAAACTTATTGAAAGTAGTACAAAATCGAATTGAAAAATAATTTATAATTTGATTTCAACTGATTAATTAAAGGACGGGATTACAGGTCTTTACTTTCAAACAAACTCCTGCAACCACCGCCCAAGTTAAAAACCGTAAAAATTTACGAATCATGAACAAAAGTACAAAATTTAGGCATATAGCTACACTAATAGTTTTTATTATGACTATTGGTATTAGTAATATATTGTATTCACAAACCAGTTATTATCAGAATGACCACTTTATTCAGGAAAGTGGAAATGAAGGTATTTCGTTTTATGGATGTGATCAAAATTCAGCAACATACAATATTTATAAATCAAAGGAATATTGGATTCCAACTGCTAATACGGTTGAAAAAATAATTCCTATAAATATCCATATTTTTCAAAAAAGTGATGGTACAAATAATTGGCAGAACAATTCAACTGATATTAGTCTAATCAACTGGTTTATTAGTAAAGCAAGTAATATTTATGAAAACAATATTACTCCAAGTGATCCGGTTTCAGGTGTAAATGAAGTTACGAGTGCAAAAATTAAACTCGTAGTCAATGCAATATATTTCTATCAAAATGACAATCTTAACTCTTCTACTAATGTATCTTCAATGAATACTTTCATTAATAACAACTCTCCTAATAATCTAAAAGGTGGCTTTAATTACTATTTAACAGAAGGTTACTACATGGGGGCAGCTGGCTTTTCGAATGGATTTTATATCTGTACTCTTAAATCGTATTCCCATTATGTAGCAAATAATGCTTCAAAATGGGGTTTCCCAAAACATATTGCTCATGAGTTCGGGCATGTATTGAATATTAGGCATACATATAATCAAGGATCCGGAGGTGGGCAGTCAATCTGTGACCCAACCAACATTAATTATTTAAGTGATATATATACATCAACAAACCCATGCCCACATGATGCTGGTTGGACTTGTGATTGTAACTCAAGTAGCAATACATGCACCAATAATATTATGGGGGGAACCTCCGGGTCTGGGTATTACTCACCAATGCAAGCGGGAATAATGAATAGAACATTGTCTATGGATTTAGCTTCAATGTTTGTTCATGAAGACACTTATTCTGCTATTCCAAAAGAAATTACAACTAATGAAACATGGGATTTTTCAATAAGGTTATATCAAGATTTAATAATCAAATCAGGTAATACACTTATAATTAAGTGTAATGTTTATATGCCACCATTAGCTAAAATAATAGTTGAGCCAAATGCTAAATTGATAATAGATGGTGGAAAGATAACAAATCCAATGAATTCTGAAAAGTATTGGCAAGGCATAGAAGTATGGGGAGACAAAACCAAACGACAACTTGAATCAAATCAGGGTGTTGTAGAAGTTATTAATGGAGGTACAATTGAAAATGCAAAATTTGCTATTTCTGCTATTAGACGCAAGTCCAATGGGAATTTTGATTGGGATAAAACAGGAGGAATAGTAAAACTTGATGATGCAAATTTGATTAATAATAGAATGGGTGTTTGGCTTGGTGCTTATCATAATTTTGTAATGTTAGGTAGTAATAAGCGAGAAATACGAAATGTTAGTAGTATAAAAAACAGCCATTTTGAAGTTAATAATAATATGTTTTCTGGTCAAAATTTTGAGACTTTTATAGCTCTTTGGGATTTGGGTCATTTTTCTATTAGAGGTAACTCTTTTAAGAACCTAAAAACAGGACAAACTACTACACAAAAAGGAGCAGGTATAATTGCGTATAGTGCTACCATTAATCTTGGAGATTACTGCCCTTCAACAGCTAGCGGAGATATTTCACTTTCTCAATCGCAAGCGTTGAGCATTACACCTTGTACAGGTGCTGTACGTAATCATTTTGAGGGATTATACTATGGTGTTAGAGCAATAAATGTTACAGGTCTTGCCAATAATATTGTGAGTATTGATAGAGCAGAATTCGACAATGTATACCATGGTGTATTTGTAAAGAATGCTAAATATGCTGTTATTACTCGTAGTGATTTTAATATATCCAGTACCGACCCTGGCGCAGGAAGTAGTTCAAATTTATATGATGCATATGGAATATATCTTGACGGAAGTGATGCCTATAAAGTAGAGGAAAATCATTTCAACAAAAAGGCTAGCCAACAAGGTATTAGAGGGATTGTTATTAACCAGTCTGGTAATAATGATAATGAGATATACCACAATTACCTTAGTAATATGGGCTATGCCATACAAGCACAGGGTGATAATAGAGGTCCAAATGAAGAGGGCTTGGGTATATACTGTAATGTGATGAGCAATGGTTATGCTGATATTGTAGTACAAGATGATGGTATAGCCGAAAATCAGAAATTAAGCATATTTAGTGGGAATAATGGACCACAATTTTTTCCAGCAGGCGATATCTTTACAAGCTGTAACGATAACAGTGCTTTAAATTATAATAATATCAGTAGTGGTAATATTATTTATTATGCCGATTATAATAATATACCTAATTGTACTTACGGGATTAGTATACCTCTATTTTTATCAGGTAGTTATCGCTCTTGCCCTGTAAAATTGGGTATGCCATTGGTAGCAGTACTTTCGAGCAAATCTTCGGCTAAGTTGGCTCTTAACTCCGCTAAAACCATACTAACTATATGGAAAGATGGTGGTAAAGCCGACTTAAAAGAAAAAGTAGAGACCACCCAACCATGGGATGTATATGTGGAGTTTAACAAATTGGTAGCAGAATCGCCATACCTTAGCGATGAAGTATTGCTTGCTACCATTGAAAATTCGGCATTTACCTCCTTAATGATAAAGCTACTGATGGTAGCCAATACTCATGCTTCGCATAATGATGAAATAATGAATGCCATATATAATAGAGTACCTGAAATGCCTCGTGCTTATATTTTAGAGATAGAAGCGGGTAAGAGTAGTGTGTCGCAGTTAGAGCTACTGGAAGCAAATGTAGCTGCCTGTCAGCATTCGTATAATAAATTCTCGAACGATGCAAAACGTTTATATAATATGGACTATGAAGATGGAGGCGATATTAATAATTATATTAACTTTGTTGCAGGGCTAAATACTTTGGAAAGCAAATATGAGTTGGCTACATTATATCTTCAGAATGATGATTATGAAAATATGGCTTCAACATTATATGCCATTTCATCAAATTTTGAATTGAATGAGCAGCAAAACATAGATTTAGCTAATTGGAAATCATATTTTAGTATAGTTAAAGCTGCGAAAGCAAAAGGAATACAACAAGGTATGCTTACAGATAATCAAATAACACAATTGCAATTAATAACAAAGCAATCTGACTCAAAGGTCTCTTCTGTAGCACAGTCATTATTAATGTTGGATAATCCAAGCTATAATTATGTGGAAGTTGTAAAACCGGTAAGGCTAAATAATGCTCGATTGTCAAGCCCAATAAGTGAAGTTGTAAAGGATGGAGATAAAGTACTCAACATATATCCTAATCCAAGTAAGGACTACATAACAGTAGAATACCGCACAGGCGATACATACCAAAACCTAAGTATAATAATAAAAGATGCAATAGGCAAAACGGTAATTAAAAAATCGTTGAAGGGAGGCGATAATGAAGAAATGATAAATCTTTCTGAACTAAAGTCTGGTATTTACTCGTTGATGCTTTATGGCGACGAATCGCTTATAGAGTATAAAAAAATAACAGTAGTTAAATAAACATTAACCAACAAGCTAAAGCTCTTTTGGGTTTTAGCTTGTTTTTAATTTCTTTTTATTATGAAATATTTTATTACACTATATATTTTATTATTATCATTAACAGTACAGTCGCAAGATACCACATTTAATAAATTAATATATTCCTATTCAGGCACTTCAAGCATTCAGTCTTTAATTAAAAATAACAATAATTATTACGCATGCATTGGACAAGTAGATACTCCTTATGTGCCTAATGTTGGGCTAAAAGTTGGTATAGGCATGTTTAAATTTAATAGTAATTTTGATATTATTGATTCAGTAATGATATATAAACCTATTGTTCTTAATTATGGACACGGATTTGATATTAATGTAAATGACACTAGTTTTATTTTTTGTGGAGTAATCAAGATATTACCCAAAGAAAATGGCTACATAGTAAAATTTAATAAAGAATTGGATACATTATGGACAATGCAAATACTACATCCCGATACAGCCTATGCTGATACAGCCACCGCCCCATTGGTAGCATTACGTGATGTAAAGGTAACCCCATCGGGCGATTATATTATTGTGGGCAATTATAATTATCATTGTCAAGGAAATAGAAATCGGAGCTTTATTATTAAAATGGATGAAAATGGGGGTATTATTTGGTATCGGCTTATTAATTCAAATATTTATACTAATATTATTACATCTATAGAGTTAGAAACAGTTGATTCTAGCTTTTATTTTATTTCACGTAAGAATTCTAGTCTTTATCTAATAAAATGTAATAAATACGGTATAATACAGTGGGATGTTCCTTTTAATAATTATTTATCATTTGCAAATTATACTGAGATAAAAGTAATAGATAATGAAGTAATTGTTGGTTCAAATTATATTATTCTTCCATTTACAAATCATTCTATAGGTCACTTGCATGTTGCAAGTATCGATAAACAAACTCATGCTATTAATTGGTCAAAAAAGTTTTATAGTATCACAATACTATCCAAGTGGTGGGACGGAGAAACAATAGATATAGAGCAAACACCTAGTGGTAATATAGTAGTAGGTACAGTAAGTAAGAAGCAAACTGCAACTGGATTTAATATGGATATAAGAGCAAACCTACTAATGCTCAGTAATAATGGAGATAGCCTATGGAGTCATTACTATACATACCAAAATGATAGTAATACAGTAGAAGACATGCAGTTTAGTGATATGGTAATATGCGATGATGGAGGTATATTGTTTGGCGGTAACTATTATAATTTTAGGGAGTCAATATTTTTAAGGGCATGGCTTGTAAAAACCGATAGCATGGGCAATGCACCAGGTATGTTTACTGTTGGTTTAGAAGAAAAGAATACCTTAGTAATCAAAAAACAAAAGCCCCTGCTTTATCCCAATCCTGCTACTTCAAACTTCAATTTACGCTTTGAGCAAAGCCCAAAAGAGGATATGCAGCTAAGTATCTTCTCCGCCTCTGGCGCATTGGTAAAGCAAGAGCGGCTTTCGGCCTTTGCTAATGAGTATAGGATTGATATTGGGGAGCTAAGTATAGGTCTCTATTTTGTAAGCTTAGAGTCCAATGAAAGAATAGTTTTTAATTCAAAATTTATAAAAAAATAGTATCATGAAAAAAATGGTTTTACTTTTTAGTTTAGTACTTACAGTATTATCGTCTAATGCACAAGAGTTTAGCTTTAACCTATATTTTGAAGATGGTCAGGGTAATAAAGATACGTTAGTGCTTGGCTATGATGCATCAGCTACCGATAGCATTGATGCAAACTTTGGCGAAGTAAATATTATAAGTCAAGCTTGGGACAGTGTGTTTGAGGCTAGGTGCGTAAATTTCGACCCTGATTGGTACACTCATACACCAAATTATTCAACTACCTTTCATACAAAAAAACAAATTATAGAATATAGCTATTGTCCTCCATATAATTCAAATCATTACTATAGCAATGCTATTGGAGTTATGGTAAAAAATGCTAAACCTCCTTTTGTTATGCACTGGGATTCTATACTTTTTCAAGATTCTAGTATTGTATCTAGTGGTTTTCAAATGTATCATATTATTTGTGATGCTTATCCAAAAGCTTCAGCTAGTGATAGTCTTGTCTTTGAAAGAGCATCTGGTACAGTGCAGAATTATTATATTGAAAATAATGATACTTTATGGTTTCTTGCTTTCAATTTTGCATCGTATAATACAACTGGAATAAATACCATTACCCACACTAAAAACACTTTGAGTGTTTATCCTAATCCTGCTTCATCCCAACTAAATATCAAAGTACCAAGTTTGTATAAACAACAAACCTTAAGAATAATAGTATATAATTCACAAGGAAAAGAAATTGATAAATCCGATATCCCAAAAAATACAGAAACAGTTAATTTAAATATTAATAAATTACCCTCGGGAATTTACTATTTGCACATGATTTCTGCTGAAATAATAGTTAGTATCGGTAGATTTATTAAAATTTAACCCTCGCCAAAGCAGCCATACACATCCTGCAAACGCCAGAACCCTCGCAAAAGCCTTTTGCAGCAAGAGTATGTCTGCCCCATCGCGAATAAAAAGCCCAGACAGACAACAAACGATATACTCCATGCCTAATTTAATGTAGGCTGAACGTTTATTCTTATTAGATTAGCCTCTTAGAATAATTAATAATTTAAGCAATGAAAACGGCACGTAGCATATCGCCAACCGTTGTACGCAACCAAATTGAATATCGCAAATAGATTGAAACTGATTTTATATTAACTATGGGACTTTTTTCATACAAATCAAAGACAAAAAATGATTCCGACATAAAGACAATACTTTATGATAAGTTTATTGATAATAGTAACGACTGGTTAAATCCAGACCACAATGATTTACCGTTCTTACAGAGAATAGAAAATGAGACGTTATATTTAGAGTCAGCCTCGGACGAAATGGGAGTAATTGCTTCGACAAAATTCAAAATAGACTACTCAAAAGACTTTCAAATTGAGACCAAGGTTAAGATTCAAAGTGATTCTGATGATTGTTATATGTCATTTGATTTTGGAATTAGAAAAATAGAAAATGCAATTAGAAATATAAGTGGACAGAAAATACCAACAACATTAGGAGACATTAACTATTTTATCGGATATAGTGATTCACAAGAGGTATTGATTGCTAAGTGGAAAAAAGGTAAAGAAAAATACTTTTTCAGAGAGTATGTTGATTTAATTCAAGTCGATGATTTTAATGTTATCTTGATTTCGAAATCAGGAAAAATGATTTCATACTATATTAATAATAGTCTGATTTATTCAAAAAGATTTGAGAAATTTCCAGGAGACGGATTTGGATTCGCAACATCTCCAAACGGAAAATTATGGGTTGAATACATTAAAATTGAAAACTAGAAGTAATGGCAGCGTACAACAAAAAATATAGTGCAAGCCGCAGTTTCTTTTTCACAGAAAAAGAATTAGTAAGTTTGAACATTAATGAAACCAAAGAAAATTATTGAATAAAGTGCGGCACGCACCATATTCAAACCGTTACTTGCAAGGCTGAGCCCGCGCCAATCAAGCTCATTTGGTTTTTGCCACCCAAAATTGACCATCGCAAAAAAAACCAAAAGAGCTTGATTCAATGTCCTCGCACTTGGAAGAATAAAACGGTTAAACATGAAACAAAAAAGTATTAATTTTGATGTTCGAAGAAAGGACATCTTCTGGTTGGGGAATAATAAGTTCGTATAAATATGCTTCGTTTCGTTGAAAAAATATTGGTAAATGGAAGAACGCCACCCCAAGCGAAGCATCTTTTCTCCCGAGGAGCCTCTCATATAATTGAACTGCGTAATGGATGAGAGAAAAATCAAATTAATATGAAAAAAGTAATTCTAATAGTCATTTTTATTATTAGTGCAAAAATGAATTTTTATGCACAAACTGTGCAGTGTCCAGTTCAAATTACTGGGCCATTTATTTGTAATACAACTGATTTAGTTGTTTTACAACAAGAATCAACAAATTGTGCTTCAATATATCAATGGAACAGAAATAATTATCCCTACTTGCCAACATCAGCAGATGATCCAATAGTAATAAGGCTTAATATAATTTTTGTTCAGGATCCGTCAGGAGGCTCAAATTTTCAACAGAACAACACTGAACAGGATGCTATGATTGACGATATGATGGGAGTCCTCAATGATTTATATTCTAATATGTCACCTCCAAATGATTGGAGTTTGTGTCGTAATATTAATTATGATTATGGTGTAATCCCAGACTTGAAAATCCAATTTGTGTGCGAAAAAATTTATTTACCGTTTCAAGATTGGTCAAATCATGACAAATCAATTTGTCCTAATAATGTGAATAATTTATGGTATATGGCTCTTGATAATGCAGTAGCAGCATTACCTAACTATAAACCAGGGATAAATGTATATTGTACAACAAACATGAATGTTCAAAATGAACTTATAATTAACCAAACTACAACAGCTCATAATACTACTGGAATCTCATGCTCGCAATATCCGACATACTCCAATTACGACAGGACATCTAGGATACACATGCCCGATTACTATACAAAATGGTGGTGGATGAAGAACATTGTACCCACAGATCAATCTGTTAATCCAAATTTGAATCCTTATAACCCCACAGTTAGAAGTTGGGATTTTACTACAAAAGGACATGCTCTAGCTCATGAAATAGGGCATTCACTTGAATTATATCACCATTGCGTTCATTACGGTGTAAATCAATGTCCTGAAAGTTTGATGAACCAGTCTTACCAAAGTTCACATAGTTATTTGCCAGCAACTGAAGTTGGAAATATGTATCGAGCTATTCAACTTTCAAATGTAAGAAAATTCGTTTTAGGTGACTGTTACAACAGTAATCCTTTAGTATTAACTCAAAATACTATTTGGGATTTTGATGTTAAATTTTTTCGAGATATTATTGTAGAAAATGGAGCAACACTTACAATCTCTTGTAATTTGTATATGACACGAGAGTCAAAAATTATTGTAAAGTCAGGAGGAAAACTAATTATTGATGGAGGTAAAATATCAGCTGACGACAGAAGTATTTCGTGGTTAGGTATTGAAGTTCAGGGAAATGCTAACCTGCCTCAATACCCAATAACTAATCAAGGAGTTGTTGAAATAATCAATGATGGCACAATAGAAAATGCTAAAATTGGCATATATGCATATCAAGACATTACAATACCTCTTTTTGGAAGCAGTATAACATATTCTTTAGGTGGTGGAATAATTAGAGCAAATAATGCTAGTTTCATTAATAATGAGGTAGATATAAAAATGGCTCCATATCGTTATTTAAACTCTTACAATCAAAAGCCTGTAAATCAAGCAAGTTATATCACAAGAAGTAATTTTGAAACTAATAATGATTTATTTACTACAACCGCTGATATTACTCATATTTCTTTGCTAGGTGTTCATGGTTTATTTATTAGAGGTAATACTTTTACTAATACAAATACTTCTTTACTAACGACACAAAAAGGAATCGCAATAAACTCTACAATTTCTTCAATAAGTGTAATTCCATATTGCGACCCTCAAAATCCGACTTGTGTGGATGAGCCCAATGAATTCTCAAACCTATATTATGGTATTAAATGTTATGAGCAAAGTGGAAGTTCAAATCTAATTGTTATTAATGATAATAATTTTGTTGATATTTATAAATCTATATATTTGTCAGGAACAAACGGAACCAAAATAACATTGAATAACATTAAATCAGCAGATTTTTTCCCTACTCAAAGTGGTCAACCCTCTCCAGGTGTTCCATACGGTATTTACCTAAACGGAGGCAAAGGCTTTAGAATAGAAGAAAATCACATCTACCGTCCAGCAAGTAATGGAGCAGCGGTTTCCAATGGTTCAAGAGGCATTATTGTTAATAATACAGGTGCCGAAGACAACCAAATATACAGAAATAAATTAAACAACCTATTCTTAAGTGAGCAAGCTCAGGGCTTTAACTCTGGTAAAGGAAGTAAAGCGGACAAGGGACTTAAGTTCTTCTGTAATATCTCTGAAACTGATGCTAGTTCTTATGATTTTTATGTGTTTGGGAATTATTATTTGCATAACTGGTCGCTCCATAGGTCGGGTATTGCTACAACACAAATGCAAAGTATCATAAATTCAAATGGTATTAGTGTGGATGCACCCTCAGGCAACACTTACTCCAATTCGCATCAAAACATAAGCCTCCCATTGGATTATGATAATGCACAGGGGCAAATAATTGATTATTATTGGGGAAATATTACTAATTATGCTGGTCGGGTTGAGCCTTTGAAGTATGCTAATATTAATCCACATCCAATGCAAGGAGAATATGACGCCTGTCCTTCAAAAAACTCCACAGGAGGTAATGGCAATACGCAAACTGAGCTGTATGCTAAGCTGAATTTAGCTCAAATTGCTTATAATTCATCAAAAGTGATATTAAATATATGGAAAGATGGTGGTAATGCCAATTTGGACGAAGAAGTAGAAACCACTCAACCATGGGATCTATATCAAGAGTTTAATAGTCTATTGGCAGAATCGCCTTACTTATCAGAAGAAGTATTGATAGAGGTAATTAATAATCCTTCATTTACTTCGCTAATGGTGAAATTACTGATGCTAGCCAACCCTCATGGTAAAGAAAGCTTTGAAGTAATGGAAGCGTTGGAAAATCGACTTCCTGCTATGCCGCAAACTTATATTGATGAAATTAAAAATCAAGTATCTTCGTCTTCTCAACTCAAAGTATTAGAAGGTAATGTAGCAGCCGATTATCATTTAATAAGCAATATTGGCGAAGATATTAAGAGAATGTATCGTGCTGACAATACCAATGCTTATGCAAAAGACAGCCTAATTGCATTTACAAGCCGCCAACCTGATATATACGATAAGTTTGAGCTAGCAAGCATTTACCTTTCCTATGGTCAGTATGATGATATGCAAAATGTATTAAGCGATATACCATGCAACTACGAAATGGATGATGAAAAGACGGCTGAACTTATTGAGTTTACTACGGCAATAAATATTGCCAAGAATATGCACGAGAATAATCTTTATGAAGAAGGATTAAGTGAAAGCAATCGTACTAACTTAGAGACTATTTTAAATGCAGACAAACCAATGACATCTCAAATGGCATTGGCATTGTTAAAACGCGATAATCCTGATTATGTGTTTAATGAAATAGTAAATGATGTAAGTCAAAATTCAGCTCGTATGGCAAACCCAAAAACTAATAATACTTTGGTAATGCAAAATGATGAATATAAATTATATCCTAACCCTGCAATAGATTATACCACATTAAAATATAATTGTAAGTATGAAAATCTAAATTATACAATAAGCGATATGCAAGGAAAGGTATTAAAAAACAAATCACTTAAAACAATTAGTGATATTGCTTCAAATGAGGTTTTAATTAATTTGGGTGATTTAAGTTCAGGTAGTTATCAAATTATTATAAAATCAAATGGACTGACACTTTGGTCCGAGAAAATGATTATTACAGAATAAATAAAACAAAAAGTTTGCTCCTAATATTTGGAGCAAACTTTTATTAAATTTTAATTATGAAAAAGTTGTTTTTGATATCACTAATCTTTTTATCTATTAATTCTTTAGCGCAGTTTGCCACCATGTTTAATGATACACTAAAGCCTTTTGGAGAAGGAGGATATGATTTTGCATGTGTTACGCAAGATGATAGTTTTTATTATGCCTTAGGTGGGGTGAATAATTATGAGCCTTATTGGAGTAATATGATTGTAAAGTATGACAAAAATTTTAATATAGTTAATAAACAAAAATATATTGATATAGCCTGGCGATATGCTAATTATCCTTATAATACAATTGTTGTTAATGAAAAACAAATCTTAACTTGTCCACAGGTATTTAATGATTCCGCTACTTTTGGAAAAATAATGTCAATTGACAAATATTCATTAGATACACTATGGACAAAAATAATTACCCATCCTGATACAATAATAGCAAATCAACCTAATTCAGGTCAATTTTCGGATTTAACCTCCATAAAACAAACACTTGATGGAGGATATATCCTAACAGGGAATTATAATAAAAACTGTATAACAGCCAATCTTCGCTCCTTCCTCCTAAAAATAGATAGCATCGGTAATGTGGAGTGGCGTAGGACTTATCCAAATATTTCATATTTATATGATATTGAACTTACACCCAACGGTGGGTATATTGTGATAAATAAAAACTGGGGCACAATAATAGTTGAATTAGATTCAATAGGTAATATTATTTGGCAACAGAAAATTAATACCGATACAATTAATGCAAATGTTTCGGATATGAGTTACTCTGGAAATAACACATTTGTAGGAATTGTAAAGTATATTAAGAATGGTAATATTAGCTATCCAGAATATGGACTTATTGTTTTTAAGATAAATATTTCAACAAAACAAATCATATGGCAAAAGAAATATAACATATACAAAAGTCTAAAATGCGTAGGACTCCACCAAGCCATGGGAGTAGAAACCTTATCAGACGGCAGCATAATAGTAAATGGTACAGTCATTAAATACGGCACAGATTACAGTGCTTTTATTCTAAAGCTTAATACCAATGGCGATAGTCTTTGGACCAAAACCTACTGTTATAAGAATTCCAATATTTCGCGTAGCCAGTTGAATGATTTAATGGCTTGTGATGATGGGGGCTTTCTGGGTGTGGGCTTTTATTCAGCCCAGGCAGGTGGCGTTTCAACAGCTTGGATGTTTAAGACGGATGCTAATGGATTAGTAGGCTGGGAAAGCCCAAAGCCGAAAGGTAAAAGTGAAATATTTAAAGTATGGCCTAATCCTGCAAGGGATTATGTTAATATTGAGTTTGCTAAAAACCTAAAGCAAGAATCTGAGATTATTATTTATAATTCACTAGGTCAGAGAGTAAAGACTTTAATCCTCCAAAAACAACAACTAGAAAAAGAAATCCACCTACAAGGTTTTAAAACAGGTATATATTATTTTGAATTACGTGCAAACAATAGTATAATTGGAACAGGAAAATTTATAAAAGAATAAGTTTTAACCCTCGCCAAAGCAGCCATACACATCCTGCAAACGCCAAACCCCTCGCAATAGCCTTTTGCAGCAAGAGTATGTCTGCCCAACCGCAAAGAAAAGCACAGTAGGCAACACGCGATATGCTCCATGCCTAATTTAATGTAGCACGAGAGATTATTCTTACTAATTTAGCTTGATGAAATAGTTGAAAATTATAGTAATAAAGACGGCACGTAGCATATCGCCATCCGTTACTTGCAAGGCTAAGACCTCCTTATAACAGTTTCCACTGGCACAAGCAAACATAATTCTATATAATTGCTAAATGATTGAAGGAGTTGTAAATTAAGAAAGAGTTAATTTGGC
>Ga0164318_10004488_pt1 | contig 13430 bp, 15 predicted proteins | sample GuaBasSedimGuay9_FD_113734 | JGI IMG/M metagenome (GOLD analysis project Ga0164318, IMG submission 113734) | Subseafloor sediment microbial communities from Guaymas Basin, Gulf of California, Mexico - Guay9, Core 4571-4, 0-3 cm | ecosystem: Environmental > Aquatic > Marine > Hydrothermal vents...
TCTGAATAACGGCATCAGTCGCAGCATTGACGGCAACTGTTTTGTCATATTCAGCTTTTAACTCTTCCGGACTCATGGTAGCCATTTTAAGTTTCTGAGCACTAACATATTTTTTGCTAGGATCTTTAACCATCATATAACCCATCATCTCAAGGTGAAGCGCTGAACAAAACTCTGTACAGTAGTAAGGGAAAACACCCTCAATATCTGCTGTAAAGTTGATCTCAGCTGTTTCACCCGGCTCCAGTGAAGCGTGAACATCATAGTGGTCAACGGTGAAACCGTGTGTCTCATCCTGAGCACGTTCAAGGTTTGTCATCTAGATAGTGACATTGTCACCTTTATTGACCGTAATACGCTCTGGATTAATATGTGAACGAACCAAAGTTGCATACACTTTTACATTTTTACCGTCACGCTCTATACGCTCTTGACCTGCCAATGTTTTACCGACATGAATCTTACCTGTTTTAGTGTTCGTACCCATTTTGTAACGTACGTGTGGATGCAGTTTACTTGCACGAATTGCAACGGCCTGGTGCGGTTCACCCAATGGCAACGGCATATCAACAAGAAGATCCATTTTCTTACCGCGAATATCAATCAACTGGTGATTTTGAGGATGCAGTGGTCCAACCGGTTGGAAACGGTCAATCGCAAGTTTGTTAAGTGCAATGATGTAATTACCCTGAGGATCTGCTGATTTACCTTCCATACCACAAAGGTGACCGATGTTATAGTGAACATTTACTTTATCAAGCACTTTTAATGTTTTATAGTTCCACTTCACAACTTGTGAGTCAACATACAGTGATGTATAAATCTCACCGTCAACATTTGAGTACTGGTTATGTAAAGGCCCAAGACCAAGTTCTACCTGACCATGCAACGCTTTTTTCATATCCAGGATAGGGATACCGTAAGGATCTTTACCCGCATAGTCTTTTGTTTTAATCAGATCCATAATTTTGGAAAAACTATAAACTGAAGCATGTGTATCAAGTTTACCACAAACGGTAATGTACTCACCATCAGGAGAAACATCAACACCATGCGGTGATTTTGGTTCCGGAATTAAGAAAAGTGCATTATTTTTAACAGCAACATCCATCGGAATGACAGTATGACCATTAATTGTTTGCGTATTTTTCTTATCTTTGGCAAGTTTTGCTAACTTTTTCCAGTCATAAACATGTAAAAAGTCAGTATCGTTACGAGACATACCCGCTTCATTTGGAGGCATACCTACTTCGATACCACCAGTGTACATCTCTGTGTTAAATGAGTTGGTAAATCCCCAACCGTCAGAAACACCCTTACCGGCATCACTCAAATCCTGCATATAAGGAGGAAGTTCAAGTGTAAAAGAAGCATCTGCGTCAAAACGACCTTTTTCAGGGTCAAATTTCCACATCGTTACTCCACCGCGATAGGTCTCTTTATACTCATCAATCGGGTGATAGTTGTTGTCAAACGGTGCAGCATACTGAGCAGCTTCGATAACATAATCACTGTTTTCAGTAAAGAAAGCACCACCATGTGCAGATTTAAAAACAGGATTAACGACAATCTGCTTTGTTTCAAAGTCTTCTAGATCAATAACAGCAAGACGCGGATTGGCTTTATCATTAATAATCAACCATTTCCCGTCATATTTACCATCTTTCTCTGAAAGTGCCGGGTGGTGAGTATCTCCCCAATTGATCTCACGACCACGAATATTACCTTGACGTAAAACTTTTAATGAATCGACATCATATCCATACCCCTGCCAAGGCTCAGGTGTAAATACTGCAACATATTTCAAAATACGCATAGACGGTACACCATAAACAATGATCTGTCCTGATTGTCCACCTGAACTGAAAACAACATACTCATCACGACCGCCGGTCGGCATATATGTTTTTGCGGCACGAATGATATCCTGCTCGCTCAGACCTCTCTCTTTCATCACTTTGTCAAGTGTTCCGCTTGCAGCTGACGCAACAGTTGCCGCCATAGCAGAACCTACTATAAGTGAAGTGAGTTTACCAAACTTCTCCATTTTCCACTCCTCAATAAAGAATCAAAATGTCTTAAATCAAAAAAAATCCAGACTTAACACTTTTGTAACACTTTATCATTATAATTACTTTCATGGCTTGACCTACGTCAAGAATTGTCATAGTTATAAAATTTTTCTTACAAAAAAATACAAATATTGTCTCATTTATATAAATTAATCTAATATGTAAAATCTTGTAAATCATTCAAAGAGTGACCGTCAGAATATTTTATGTTTTCTTGACTGCTTTTGGTGAGAGTTGCAAACAACTTTTTATAAGTTGTTTAGCACATTTACTTCTTAAATACCGCGACTCTCAAATTCAAATTCTATCGCCATTTTAATGACCTTGTTCTTATGGATCTTCTTTCTTACATTACCGTAACGATAAGACTCACAAGTATCATAGAGCTTTCTGCCCACGCGCTCTGCTTCCATTGTATTAAAAGTCTCACCGGCATTGTTACATGCCTCGCTGCCCTCAGCAATCAAGGCATCCAGTTCTTTTGTCACCACTTCATACTCTTGCTTAAGCGCTGAAGTTGTCTTTTCTTTAGAATATTTCTCTTGATATTTACGTGCCGAATATTCAGTACTGTATGCTTGTGCACTTACACTAAAAAATACTAAAAGAAGAACGGCTAAAATAATTTTTTTCATCTGACTTGCTCCTGAATTCTAATCCAATAATTTTAGCTAACAAACCTATAATTTATCCCTGCTATACTAAAATCTGTTAAATAGACGAGGAGCCAACATGGCAAAGATTGTTTTAATCACAGGTGCAAGTTCTGGTATCGGCAAAAAAACAGCTCTTCTGCTGGCACAGAAAGGCTATACTGTTTATGCAGGAACGCGAGATCCTCAAAAGTTGAAAGATGAGCACCATAAAAACTTGCATGCCATTCCCCTGGATATTACGAATCAAAAAGATATAGCAGATACGGTAAAACATATCATAGGAGAGCATAATAGAATTGACATCCTTATCAATAATGCAGGATATGGACTTGTCTCAACAGTAGAAGAAGTCACTGAAGAAGAGATGCTTGAGCAGTTTAATATCAATGTCTTTGGCGTGCTGAGGATATGCAAGTCTGTGATTCCTGTTATGCGGGAGAACACGTCGGGTATCATTATTAATATCAGTTCATTTCTTGGAAAAATCGGTCTGCCCCTATTAACTTTTTACAACGCCAGCAAGTATGCAGTAGAAGGGATAACAGACTCTCTACGCTATGAGCTGAGAGACTTTAATATCCGGGTTCATTCAATTATGCCCGGGTTCTTCAGTACAAATTTTGCAAAAGAAAATCTCATTATCAATAAAAAAATCGCTGATAAAAACTCCCCTTATACAGCACTTATCTCAAACCTTGCTCCAAATATAATCGAACAGATCAACAGTGGTAACGATGCCTCTGAAGCAGCCGAACTCATCTTAAAAATGATTGAAGATGAAAAATCTCCGGCGCGTGCAACTGTTGGGGATAAAGCAAGCAAGTTTATTCCTATGCGACGTGAGTTGAGTGATGAAGATTTTGAGCGGCGTGTAAGAGATTACTATAATTTGGATTAACTATGGACAGTTTTTTTTTCAATACTACCGACAGACGCTACAAGCTCAGTGAACTCTTTAAACAAAAAGATGAGCATGTCACACGTACTGATATCTCTAACGGTCTTGTCTATTTCGATATCTCCCTATCTTTGTCAGAAGCAAAAATAGTCGAAGTTAAAAATCTTGACAGGATGAACTTTATCGTCGGAGTCTCTTACGGAAAATGTGAGATAGAGGATAAGATAGGAAACAAGACGTATAAACTAAGTCCAAACAATACGTACCTTTTTGGCTCATCCAGACAAGCATTCCGAATCACACTGGAAAGATCTGAAAAGACAGAGCTCTTTATCCTCTTTACAGCAGACTTCTTTATCAAAAGATATCTAAGTGAAAAAGCGTATGAGCCGATAAACTTTTTATATGAAAAGCTCCAGGGGGAAGTCAGCCTTGAACTGCTTAGTGAAACGTCGACAGATGCTTTGAGCCTCTATCTTATCGATAAGATCATTCACGCTAAAAACAACCAAAAAATGCATAGTATCATTTCGGAACATCGTGCAATTGAGTATATGATACATCGGTTTTCGCTCCTGGAACTTTACGATACAGATGAATACACTTCAGAACAGTTTGAGATTGCCTCAAAAGCCAAGGAGATTATTTCACAAAACTGCAAAACACCGCCCACCATAAAAGCGTTAGCCCATCTTTGTGCGACTAATGACTTTAAACTCAAAAGTTATTTTAAGAAAGTACATAAAACAACGATTTATGCTTATGTTCAAAAACTGCGTTTGGAAAAAGCAAATTTACTGCTTCGAGAGAAGCTGTTAAGTGTTGCGGAGGTGGCTAATGCGGTCGGTTACAAACACCAGGGACACTTCAGTTCTATTTTTTTTAAAACCTACGGGGTTTATCCCAAAGATATCAAAATATCCTTCAAGTGATAAATTAAAATCCCTCTAGTGATAAAATCATACAAAAAGTAGTAGAAAATCATGATACTGTATCAATAATAAAAAATTGAAGGAATACATTATGTCAAAGATAGTTTTAATTACAGGGGCAAGTTCAGGAATGGGTGAGGCGACAGCGCGTCTTTTGCATGATAGCGGCTATAAGGTTTATGCCGGAACAAGAGACAGGGCACTAGACACCCCTCAGATCATCGGCGTAAGTAACATCTATCTAGATGTAACGGACACAGAATCAATTAAAACGGCTGTTGACGTCATCATGATGCAAGAAAGCCGTATTGACGTTCTTGTAAATAATGCAGGGTTTGGTCTTCTCTCTACTGCTGAAGATGCTACGGATGAGGAGATATTTAATCAATTTGACGTCAATGTTTTTGGTTTGATGAAAATGACAAGAGAAGTGATACCACATATGAGAGAAGCAAAGTCCGGCGTCATTATCAACATCTCTTCATTTCTTGGGAAAATGGGTCTTCCTCTTCTGTCACATTATAACGCGAGCAAGTACGCGGTTGAAGGTTTTGTCGATTCGGTACGTTTTGAAATGAATCCCTATAATGTTCGTGTCCATTCCATACAATCAGGTCTTTTTGGAACTAACTTTGTCAAAAAAGGGTTAGTAGTAAACGCTAAAACAACTGCGAAAGAGTCACCTTATAAAAATCTCGTAGCTCACTTTGTCCCTATCGTTGCAAAAGCGATAAATGAAGGTCCAAATCCACAACCGATTGCCGATGCAGTCAAAAATATTATAGAAGATGAGAATTCACCAATTGCCTCTGCCGTCGGAGGCGAAGCGACCACATTTATCCCTATGCGGCGTGAATTGACGGACGAGGCCTTTGAAATCAAGGTTAAAGAGACTTTTGGTCTTTAGCAAATATAATAAAATGAGTTATTAACAGATGAAAGGCTCCCTGATGAAAACATATATTTTTCTTATTTTTTTAACACCTTTACTCTTTGCCATCGATTCCGATGCACTGCGCCAGAAAGCATTTGACAAAGGCATGCTGCCTATGCCGACAGAATATAAAACCCTTAAAGCATTAGTAGACGATCAGCAAAATCCAATGACTCCCCAAAAACACTTTTTAGGCAAAGCCCTTTTTTCCGATAAAGATCTTTCAAAAGACAGTACCATCTCCTGTGCAACCTGCCATGATATTGAGAAAGGAGGGGAAGATGGTCTGCCGACCGCCATTGGCTACCATGAGCTTCCTAATCCAAGCCACTTGAATTCACCAACGGTACTCAATGCGGCATTTTCAAAGCACCTTTTCTGGGACGGACGAAGTCCCTCCCTTCGGGATCAGGCAACCGGACCGACCCAGGCCCCTTTTGAGATGGCCGCCACACCTGAACTGATCGAGGAGCGTGTCAAAGCCAAGCCTCAATATACAAGACAGTTTGAAGCCATTTACGGTGTTGATGATCCTATCACTTTTGAGAACATCACCAAAGCCATCGCGGTTTATGAGAAATCGCTGGTGACACGCGATCAGTTTGATGCATTTATGGAAGGGGATAACAGTGCCATGAATTCACAGGCTCAACGGGGACTCGAACTCTTTATCGATCTTGGCTGTAAAGGTTGCCATTTCGGCCACGGTATCGGCGGACAGAAAATACAGAAGTTTCCACTTCGTGCCTATAATGCTCTGATAGACCTTAGCATGACCTACAATGAAACAACCAAGAAACGGGAATTTAAGAGTCTGAAGCTTAACTTTAAATCCTATCACCCCTATCCTATTGCGAACAAAGGGGGCTTTATGGGTAAAGACGGCACACAATATTTCCGTGTTCCAATTTTACGCAATATCACCCAAACAGCCCCCTACTTTCATAATGGGGTTGTCAAAGAGCTTCGTGAAGCGATCTTTTTAATGGGACGCTACCAGCTGGGTATCGATCTGACAGACAGTCAAGTCGATGCCATTGAAGCTTTTTTTGAAGCCCTCGAAGGTGACCTCATCGAATATGATATCCGCTGATGAAAAGAGGTTTATGGGTTCTGCTAATCACCTTAGCGCTAAAAGCAGAATATATACCATGGCGCAGCAATTATGATAAAGCCCACCAGGAGGCCCGTAAAGAACACAAATCGCTGATGGTACTGCTTATCAAAGAGGATTGCCACCTATGTTACAAAATGTTACGTACAACATTTAAAGATCAGCCTTATCTTAAAAAAATCAATGAGAAATTTGTGTCTGTACTAGTGACGAAAGGCCAACAAGGGAGCTATCCCATTGAGATGCTCTATACAATGACCTACCCGTCTGTGTTCTTTTTAAATAGCAAAGAGCTTTTTATTGGTGAAAATATATATGGTTACGCAGATTCCGATGCTTTCGAAAAGCATCTGAAGTCGTTAATTAATGAAGGGCCGCACTAATCGCACTGTTTAAACCGGTATTGGCAGGCTCGATTAAAAATGAAATGTTATCAAATGTGACTGTAACGGAGACAGTATCATTATCACTTAATTTTTCAGCGATAATCGTATTAGCTTTGTACTCTGTCATGATCCATCCATTTTCTTCACCGGCTGCTTTAATGGCATGATGCATACTTTTTTGTGTCATATGTATCTTTGCCGAGCTGTGCTCTGTTTCAACCACGGGTTCTGCCTCAGTGGTATGTTCTGATACACCAACACTTTTAAATGATGAATATGTACTTTCGGTCTGACCCGTTAGTATCCAAGCCACAACAACCAATACTAGAACCAATGCAATTATTTTTCCAACCATAAGAAGCCTTTTGTACTCTTTCGCAAATTATTTTGAAAAAGTGAAGATTAAAGACATCATATAATATGTATTATAAAAGTATTTTTAAAGATGCTTAAAAGGCAACTATTGGCGTCATAAAAGTTACTTATAGATAGCGTATCAGATCAATGACTTTCTTCGGCACTTAACTGCTCTTTAATAGCTTCTGCAAGGTCGCTGATTACACCATTTTCACTTTTTGAGTGGATTTCATACCCGTGTTTGCTAAATTTAATACTGGCGCTCACCGCGTCATCACCAAACTTTTCGGCAATGACTTCATTGTTTTTAAACTCTGTCATCCTCCAGCCTTGTGCCTTTCCGGCAGCCATAATTGCATGCTGTAGCTGCTTTGACGTCACATGCCCAACATGAGTAAGCCCAGCATACTTTGCATCACCTGCTGTCATTTCACCTGTACCCGGAACAGCTTCTTTGGAACTGCATCCCGCCATCATCAATGCTGACAACAAAATCGCCGAACTGATTTTCGTAATTTTCTTCATTTTTATCACCTCTACCCTTAATTTTAGTATTCTACAATAACTTATTTCCTCTAAATATGACATTGGTCAATTTAGATTGCTTATATTTATAGGTATAATCTATAATCAGAGTAAAAAAGGGCTTTCTTGGACATTCAGGTCAATGATCTCACCATATTACTGGTACTTACCTTCCCCATGTTTATCTTTACGATCTATCCGGCGGTTAAACTTGGTGATTTTCTGGAAGAGAAATACAATATCAGTGAAACACAGAAAAGAGCTACAGTACTATCAGTCACCTTTCTGGGTGCATTTATTCTTGCCCTTTTTCTCAAATATTATTAGTATTCGGAGTTTTAATTGATTAAGATTATCGTTTCATATCTCATACTTGCCTCACTGCTCAACGCAGGTGACCTGACCTCAGCCTACCATGCTTTTCAAAATAAAGAGTATGAACAAGCGTTCTCTCTCTATAAAAAAGAAGCGGAAAAAGGAGATCCCAAAGCACAAAGTGCTCTCAGCTACTTCTATTTTAACGGTATCGGAGCACAAAAAGATGTTAATAGGGGACTTTTCTGGATAAGTAAAGCAGCGGAAAACGGTCATATCACAGCGCAATTTGATCTTGGCATGATGTATCTTACCGGTCAACATTTCAGCCAGGACTTTTCCAAGGCCCTGTTGTGGCTGGAAAAAGCTGCAGAGACCAACCATACGGAAGCGCAGTACAATACCGCCTTAATGTACTATCGCGGGGACGGTACTGATCATAATATCACTAAAGCAGCTCAATATCTCGAAAGTGCTGCACAAAATGGGCATGTTGGTGCTCAAACATCACTCGGACGCATCTACATGCAGTTGATAAAGTTTGATCAAGCGGTCCCCTGGCTGGAAAAAAATGCTAAGAATGGCGACAGTGAAGCGGCATATCTGTTGGGTGAGATCTACTGTTCAAAAGAGGAGTTTGGTAAAGCGGCACCCTGGACACAACTGGCGATTGACAGCGGTAATACCAAAGCCTCTATCCTCTGGAAAAAATATGAACTTGGGAAGTACAAGTAACATTAAAGAGCAGACATGAAAAGAGAGCCCTCACTTCATTGAAAGTCAAATAGATTTTTCTTGATATTTATCAATGACTTTAGTTAAGTATTTCTTCTATTAAACATAACTTTTTTATATCTATTAGTTTAATATGATAATTAGTATCAATATTATAAAGGCTATACTCTCACATCTAAAAATTAAGGTTCTATTATGAAAAAGCTTTTAACAACTGTATTGATGATTGCGACTATGGCTTCTGCTGCAACGGTACATTACGATCAAAAAAGAAGTAATGACAAGTCTGTGGTTAAATACACCGGCAAAAAGTCCAAGGCTACTGCAATCAGCAAGCCAAACCACCCGAACAATGCGCTCTACAATCAGAAGTAACTTATGAAAACCTTTGCTGCCATTTTTCTTCTCGCCGCACTTAACCTCCATGCAGATGCTGAAAATGGTATCGATGTCTATACAACAAACTGTGCCAACTGCCACAGTAACAAGATGACCGGAGGAATGGGAAAAGATTTCAACCTCGTCTCTTACGAAAGAAAAAAGGAAGATATCATCAAATATATTACTGAACCCTCAAGAATGTACCGGGAATTCGGCTATTCGGCAAATGCCATGCCTACACTTCCTCTTAGTGAAGATGAGATCAAAGATGTTGCAGAGTACATTGCAAGCCTGCAGCCTTTTAAAGCATGGATGAAAACAAAATAATAATAGGGAGTGACTGAGATCAGAATATATGAGTTCTTCTGATCCCCTTATGCTTTGAATGTAAGGAAGTCAACTTTTATTGTAGCCAGAGAGATTGTCATACTTTGTCAAAGTGACTTTTTCACCTAAAATTTAACTTTTTGAGACAATTTTATAACCGGAACCATACTCATTTTGAATCACATCTTTTGGCAGTTTACTGCGAAGACGCTTCATCAAAGAGGTAATCGCATTTTGAGAGAACACCTTATCACTCTGTGCAGCATAGATATGATAGAAGATATGTTCATAGGAGATAGCATGGTTAATATTACTGCACAGCAGCTGCATTACCATGGATTCACGCTCTTTTAAAGTAACCTGCTGCTGACCTTCCCATAACAGACGCGCTTTTTTATCCCAGAACATGTCATCACTCAAATAGATACGCTCTGATGAGGCTCTTATCGTATCGACAATGTCAAAGATCACATTTTTAAGCATCTCATTTTTAATCGGTTTGATCAAATAGGTCACTAAATTCAGTTCTACCGCACGCAGAAGTTTGTCCTGCTCCGAATGGGCACTCATAATGATGATCTTTGTTTCACTATCCCGTTCTCTGATACGTGAGATCATACTCAGTCCGTCAAGGTTCGGCATATTAATATCAGTCAAAATAATGTCTGGTCTCTTATCTAAATAGCGTATAAAACCCTCGTGACCACATTTTGCCATATAAACATTCTTAAAAAAAATCTGAAGGTATTCGCTCAGGTATCCCCGTAATTCTGCCTCATCTTCCGCAATTAAAATACTGACATCTTCAATCATAATACTACCCTAATCGTAAAAACAGCTCCATTGCCGCTATTTTTTGCATCTAGTGAACCACCCATATTGTCTTCGATAATCATTTTGGCAATATGCAACCCTAGACCGGTACCGATGGCTTGATGCTTGGTCGTAAAATAGGGATCAAATATTTTAGGAAGGAGTGCATCTTCAATCCCGCCGGCATTATCGGCGATCGACAAGACTGCCTCATTTTCATCTCTATGAATTTTTATATCTATCGCTACCTGCAAAAGATCTCTCTCGGAAAGCAGATCATGAATATTTGTTAATATCGAGACAAGAACCTGAATATACTCATTCATTAATCCATAAACCGTTAATGTACGGTCACCTTCGATAGAAACCTTCATTGGCTCGTTATCCACATTGAAATGGGCAATTTCGAGCGCTTTGTTAAGTGCTTCATAAATATTAAAAGAAGACTTTTCTTTTTCAGGACGGTAATAGTTCATAAAATCCTCAATGGTCTCAGACATATAGGCAATACGCTTTTCCATTTTTTCAAGTTTATCTGACACCTCGTCACGGTTCAGAATACCTATTTTATTCTTCTCTTTCAAAATACCGACTATCGTATTGACGATGGCCAGGGGCTGTCGCCACTGATGGGCGATATTACCGATCATCTCTCCTATTTCAGCACGTTTGGACTGCTCAAACAGCTGTCTGTCACGTTCTTTGATCGTACGTTCTTTCTCCTGAAGTTCTCTAATAGTGTCGATCAGTTCTGTATTGTATTTCTCTTCAATGTATAGCCCACAGTCAAGGCTTTTCATCTTCTCTATAAGATCATGAATATACTTTTTCTCTATAATTGAACCATGCTGCGGTGCAATAAGATCGATGTCGAGCTTCTCAATCTTGGAGAGGGCATAGTTGAAAATATCTTTGCTGGGCATATACTCCTGATGAAACTGTTTTGCCTTCTCAAAATAGTCCGCATCGGCATAGAATTCCCACGACTCTTCAAGCCCACCAAAAATATCACCAGAGAAAAGCGTCTTTGATTTGGATTCATAACTCACAAAGGCGCCGGGAGAGTGACAATAAGGTGTCGTGTGAAAGTCAAGTCTAAAGCCGCTGGAGGTTATCAGTTTATTATCATGTTTATCAATCTCATAATAGTTGGATGTCACGAGGTAGTGTTTGATCAAGACTGTCATTCGCGAATGGGTCACAATGAGCAGATCATCTCTACCGATCAGCTTCTCGATCTCAGGTACGGCTGCAGCAAGATCAGGGTCCTGGTGATGCAAGATAATATATTTGATGGATTTAAGGTCAGAAATAGAGCGTACTTTACGAATGGTCTCGTTAAATTCCAGCATAGAACCTGGATCGATCAAGATCGATTCGTTACCATTTTTTATAAAATACGGGTGGCACTGAAAGGGGTCGTTTTCAAGATACATCCCCACCCAATGAATATTAGGGGCGATGCAGACAGATTCTTTAAAGTCAGGGTTACGCATTACCCTTAAACCATTGAAGCTGTTTACGCAGTTCTACGACCTTGCCAACGATGATCATGGCTGGCGTAGGGACATCTTTCGTCTTTTCAACAATATTTTCAAGGGTTCCAACAACGACTAGCTGATCTTTGGTCGTTCCTTTGGAAATAACGGCACAGGGATAGTCACCTGGTTTGCCGATCTCGATCAATTTCTTGGATATTTTTGGTAGATTATGCAGTCCCATCAAGAAGACAATCGTATCATCTGTTTTATAGTTTTCCCAAGGAATCTGGGAACTCTTCTTATTGGGTGATTCATGCCCAGTCACCACACGGAAAGAGACAGCCACCCCGCGATGAGTAACAGGAATTCCGGCATAAGCAGGAACACTGATCGCAGATGTGATACCGGGTATTATCTCAAAGCTGATACTGCGCTCATACAGATAAGCCCCCTCTTCACCACCACGTCCAAAAACAAAAGGGTCTCCGCCTTTGAGGCGAACAACGTTCTCATATTTAAGTGCATTTTGATAGATGGTCTCATTGATCTCATCTTGCGGCATAATATGACGCCCATCCTCTTTGCCGACATAGACAAATTCACATCCGTCTTTTGCCTTGGAAAGCATATCGGGATTGGCGAGCCGGTCATAGATGATGACATCTGCTTCTTTAATGACACGAAGCGCTTTTAGTGTCAGAAGTTCCATATCACCCGGACCTGCACCGGTTAGATAGACTTTACCCATTTATCTTCCTCATTTCTATTACTGTATTTTGACTCATTTCTTTTCATTATTTATTGACCTATATCTATAAACAGAGACTTTCTACGTCACTTCTCTTCAAATATAAAGATACCGGATGGTTTTTTAATTTGAAAGATCTCTCTGCTCAACCACCAGCCATTAGTATTGATCACAGCAACCTTATTAGTATCATTGACAGAGACATAGAGTTTCGGTTTTTCATTTGACCATCTTACATGGAGTACTTTGCCGTCAAATTCAAGCCGTTTGATGATTTTGAGTGTCGTTGTATCTATGATCTGAATGACCGGGAATTTTTTACCGCTAAAGGTGACTGCCATAAACTTCTTATCCGGACTAAGTGACGTGAAAACCGGGAGTCCTTCGGTTTCGATATTTTTTACAAACTTGAAGTCAGGGGTATAGACTAATACTTTGTTATCGCCTACGGCCGGTATAAACACATGCCCACCACCAATGCTCCAAAATCCAAAATGCGGTACTTTTAATACCGGTTTCCTGTCACCAAGCATAATTTTGATTTTTGAATACTTCATGGTATCGAGATCAACAACACCGAAATGCTCACTCTTAAAAAACCCAGTAATAAAATTATTGCCTTTTATCATCGCATCAAAAGGCATAGTCCCTACATTTTCAAATTCCTTATAAATCTCAAAATCTGGAACTTTTTCACCCTTGTTTTTATCTCGAAGCACCGTAATCTTGTCATTATCCATCTGAGAAAATATCACA
>Ga0164318_10004489_pt1 | contig 13429 bp, 10 predicted proteins | sample GuaBasSedimGuay9_FD_113734 | JGI IMG/M metagenome (GOLD analysis project Ga0164318, IMG submission 113734) | Subseafloor sediment microbial communities from Guaymas Basin, Gulf of California, Mexico - Guay9, Core 4571-4, 0-3 cm | ecosystem: Environmental > Aquatic > Marine > Hydrothermal vents...
CAATATCGCGAGCAGTGTTCGTGTCCCTTGACGCCGGGCTCCCGCGATCCAACACAGCCAATGAACGCGATACGCTTCACGGGCTTGCCATCGCTGGGGCGCAGCAGATCGTCGCGGCGGGGCATCTCCTGCAACTCCTCAAGGGTGACAATGTTAGGTGACTCTCCATAGGCGTAGTATCCCTTTGGTTTGAACGCCTTGAATCCTGTCGCGACTATTACCGCGCCGACCTCTACCTTTTCCTCAGACTTGCCGTCATTGCTTCTAATAGTAGCCTCGAAGTTTCCAATGTAGCCGTCAAAGCCGACGACCTTGCTGTCAGTGTAGACCTTGATTCGTGGATGGCTCATTACCCGCTCTATCATCGGGCCTATGACCTGCTCCCCGGTCCTGTCACCTGGAAACATATGAGTCCACTTGATGACATGGCCGCCAAGCCTCGGAGCCTTCTCAACCAAGACAACCTCAAAGCCTCTGTCGGCAATGTCCAGCGCAGCCCTCAGACCAGCAATGCCGCCACCCACAATCAGTGTGCGTGGGATAACGCTGACGGTCTTGATTGGGAGACTCTCCAGCCTCGCCGCACGCGCAACAGCCATTCGAACCAAATCTATGGCCTTCTCCGTTGCGGCCTCGGGCTCATGCATGTGGCACCACGAAACGTGCTCGCGGAGGTTCACCTGCTCGAACAGGTACCTGTTGAGACCGCCCTCTTCAACCACCCGACGGAAAGTGGGCTCATGCATCCGTGGGCTGCAGCTGGCAACCACCACTCGATTAAGGCCGAACTCCTTGATCTTGGTTCGAATCAGCTCTTGACCTGAGTCTGCGCACATAAACATCTCGTCGGTCGAGAAGACGACGTTCGGGAACTTGGACGCCTCCTTCGCAACGCGCTCAACATCGACTGTCCCCGCGATGTTGTGTCCGCAATGGCACACGAACACACCGATGCGGGGTTGTTCTTTCTCGCCCAAAGCTACTTTGCACCTCCAGAAGACAGTAGAATGGTTGCCTTCATGGCCGCGGCACTCCCTGCGGTGACGGAGTCTGGAATGTCCTTGGGACCATCAGCACACCCACAGACCAGAATTCCAGGATGGTTGGTCTCAAGCGGTGCCGCAAAGGCGTCACGGGTCTCGATGTAGCCGTCCGTTGAAGTGTCCAGTCCCAGCATCTCAGCAAGCTTGTCGAGGTCCTCTGCAGGTTGGAGACCCGGACACAGCACAATCATGTCGTGCTCTACGTCAAGTATCTCGCCAGAGAGCGTGTCTTCAACATAGAATTGAAGATTGGCGGTCTCGGGGTCTTCAACTATCTCGCCGACGCGGCCTTTGATGAACTTCACACCGAAGCGCGTCTTGGCCATTTCGTAGAACTCTTCGAAGCCCTTTCCAAAGGCACGAATGTCTGCGTAGTAAACTGTCACTTCGGCATCCGGATAGTGTTCTCTTGCCATGACCGCGTTCTTGATTCCATACATGCAGCAGACGCGAGAGCAGTTGGGAACGCCCTTCTTCACGTCCCGCGCGCCGACGCACTGAATGAAGCCGATTCGCTTGGGCATTCGGCCATCACTCAGTCGTATGAGGTGGCCCTTCGTTGGTCCCGCTGCGTTGATCAACCTCTCAAACTCCATGGCCGTAATGACGTTTCGATGATGCCCGTAGCCGAGGCGTGGGTACTGCCGTACATCAAACAGCTTGTACCCAATAGAGAGAACGACCACTCCCACCTTCAATTCCACAATCTCGTCTTGCATATCGAAGTCAATCGCACCGCGCTCGCACACGCGTTCACAGCGTTTGCACCTGATGCAATGCTCAGCATCGATTGTGTACACGTTAGGCGTGGATTGAGGAAACATGACATAGATGGCTTTCCTGAAACCCAAGAACTCATCAAACTCGTTTGGCACCTCCACCGGGCACTCACGGGCGCAGTCACCACAGCCCGAGCAACGATCCTCACGCACGTATCGGGCCTTCCTCAGCACTCTCACGGTAAAGTCACCGAGAGATCCCTCAACGGACTGGACTTCAGAGTACGTCAGCAGCTCAATGTTCGGGTGCCTAGCAACCTCGCTCAGACGTGGCGTGAGGATACATGCTGAGCAGTCAAGAGTTGGAAATGTCTTGTCAAGAGCGGCCATTCTGCCACCAATGGAGGGGGCCTTCTCCACGAGGTATACCTTGTACCCCTGGTTTGCGACATCAAGGGCAGCCTGCATTCCAGCCACGCCGCCGCCGACCACGAGAACATTATTGCTCCGGGCCGCTCCGTTGCTCATGCACTACCCCCCTGCAGGGCATCGAGGACCGGGCTTGGATCAATGCGGTTTAGCCCTAGCCCGAGACGGTCTTCATCGATTCCAAGTGCGGGTCCGAGAAACTGTGTGATTGGCATTACTGGTATCCTCCTAGTTGAACTCATGGCCTCATCGAACTGAACCTGTGTGAGCTGCAGGTCGCAGAACTCGCACGCGGTTAGAATGACATCTGCGCCAGCAACCTCAACGTTCTTGATCTTCTCTTGGCCAATCTTGGTGGCGATCTTCTCATCCATCGCCAGCATGGGACCTCCACAACACCTCGTCTTCCCTGCATAGTCCACAGACTCTGCTCCTGCAATCTCCGCCAGTTGATCGATTATTGTGGGATTCTCAGGATCATCGACCTGGACAATCTCAAAGGGCCGTGTGACATGGCATCCGTAGTGTGCAGCAATCTTGATGCCTTCGTACGGCTTGACGATGGCCCGCTCGACCTCAGAGAAACCGATGTCTTCAGCTAGAACCTGCAATAGATGCCTCACACGAACCTTTCCTGTGTACTTCAGGCCCTCCTCGGCAAGGATATCATTGACCTGACCTCGGGCCTCTTCATTGTGATCAAGAAGATGTTTGTTTATCTTCAGCGAGCCTGAGCATGCTCCACAGATTGCAAGGATGTCTAGGCCCTCTTTCTCGGCCATAGCAAGGATCCGGCCGCTCATCGCCGCGAATGCAATCTGGCTTATAGACTCAACATACTGCGCACCGCAACACGTGACGTCTTTCATGTCACGAACCTTGACGCCCAGCTTCTCCAGAACTGCGATTGTAGCAGCCTCGTACGCCGGTAGACGCACAGGGGTTGTGCAGCCTCTATATAGTAGAATCTCGTTCATTCATCTTCCTCCAGCGGCAGGTATTGCTTCAATCGGTGAAGGAACTCGTTGTTCCAACCCAGATCCGTTTCAAGGCCCAGATCCTCCCGGTCTTCCTCCTCAAAATCCGTGTATGAGTCGCCAAGAATCCAGCCATCGCGCATGAGCGCCGCCATGACCTGCCTGAAGGCTAATGGCACATGGCCCTCACGGGCGGCAAGGATCCGCACCGCGTGGAAGACCTCAGCCGGACTCACTCCCTCCTGGCATCGTTCCTCACACAGCCGACATGTCATGCAGAGCCAAGGGAGCTCGCTCTTGAGCACCTCTTCTCTCTCACCCAGCAGGATCTTCTGAATCAGCTGCCGCGGGCGGTATTCATCAGAGTACCGTGCCACCGCACAGCTTGCGGTACAAATGCCACACTGAATACACTTGTTGACCGCCTCCCCGCCGGGAATCGCAGCGAGCTCTTCAGCAAAGCTCGAAGTTGGGGTATGAACCGATTCACCCATGAACTTCATCTCCTAGGAAAGGTATGTGAGGGCGTGGGTCCACAAGACCGAGGTTTCGAAATGTAATGTGAGTCCCTGGGGCCTTGCTCCACATGATATTATATCCTTAACGAGTTCAGGACCTGACACGATTGGACCAAGTTATGCCACTAGTCAATCTTCGTAGGGCCATTTCACGTCACTTATGCGACAACGGCCACGTTCACACACGAATCCTGACCCCGGCGTGACCTGCGCCCCCCGAGCCGGCCTCACATCAGTTGAGGCTTCTCTTGCCTCCTCACCTCCAGCATTGACTCACCCTCGCCTGTGGTGACGTGTATGATTAAGCACAGTGTCGCAGAACCAATGCACCTCGTACACGCCAGTGGTCATGGTATTGCCTGTCGAACAAAAATCGGCGCGAAGCGCAGCCCCGACTGTCGACTCTCTTGATGCGAGGCGGATTGCAAGCATCCCCTGCGGACCCGGAGCGTCGATTGCCTTCGTCGTCTTAGTCACCAGCCCGATCTCTGTGCGGGCAGTCGAAGCAACACCGATGGTTTCCGTGGTTTCCCTCCAATTCATGTGACTGCGGAGCCGATGTAATCTCAGTGTAACCGAATCCGGTTCGCGAGAGGGTTATTTATTGTTGCCTAGTTACAGGTGAAACATGGTGCCTTGCTACAGCGTCATAAAACGCAAATCTGAGCCCAACAACCTGTCGAAATCCGACATCTTTGTGCTGACGGTCGAAAATCGCGCTCCGCATTCGCTAGGCATATCGTGCACGCTGAGTTCGACTTCGGTCACCATGCCCGCAGCGACATCCAGTGTTGGGCACACAGATTCTGAGCCTATCGTGCCCATGAGTCTGATGAGTTGGCATAGATACCGTGAAGCAACACAGAACGGCCAACTATGACTGGACCACAAACTGTTACAACGACATCAACGTGCAATCCGCCACTGCTCAACGGTTCAACGACAGGGTCTGACTACCTGTCAGGGACGACGAACACATTTCGAAGCAAGAGAACCAAGCGGCGAGTGGCACTTGCGCAGAAGTTCGATACACCCGGCGCGCTTTGCGACAAGGCAAGACTCAAATGGTGGAACAATGCCATCGGCTCCCACTGTACCTCGCGGGTGAGGCGAGAGAGTGGAAGGTGAGCAGTGTTGGCAATCAAAGAGCTGACCTATCAAGTACCCAAGATCGACCGCGGTTATGCCAACCAGACCCTCTACATCAACCTGTCCGACAATACAATCAAGACTAAGCCTGTTGACGACAAGATGAAACAGACCTTCACAGGTGGAAAGGGATTCGACCTGTGGCTCATGTGGAACAGTCTACCGAAGGACAGGATTGTGAAGTGGGACGACCCTGAGAATGAGATCTGCATAGCCTGTGGCCCTCTTGGCGGCGTGACTAGTTACCCCGGTGCCGGGAAGTCCATTGTGACATCAATCTCCCCGGAAACCGGCATACCGATTGACAGCAACGTCGGGGGCTACTTCGGTCCATACCTGAAGTTCGCAGGATTCGACGCGATGGAGATTCAGGGCAAGGCTGACAAGGATGTCTACATCTTCATCGACGGCGATGAGGGGAAGGTGCAGATTCTTGATGCCTCCGACCTTCCCGACTATGCTCATGAGATTACGAAGATCCTCACACAACGTCACACGAAGGATAAGGGCCGCGACATTTCTGTGGTGACAGCAGGTCCTGCCGGCGAACACGCGTACATGAGCTGTCTCAACTTCTCTTGGTACGACATGCGTCGTGGTATCACGCGCTACAAACAGGCGGGCAGAGGCGGTATAGGCGCTGTCTTCCGTGACAAGCACATCAAGGCAATTGTCGGAAAGATCGCAAAGGTCACCGTCGACATGAACAACCCGGCGGATCTCGAGGCGATGAAGGCTGTCGCCCGGGAGCATTCAAAGGAGATTATCGAGCTTGACCCCAAGCAGAACAGGATGCGCGTCGTAGGAACCGGCCATCTTCCGTCAATCATGAACGAGTATGACCTTTTCCCCACGCGCAATTTCCGCACCGGAAGTGACCCCGAAGCAAAGAACCTATTTGACGATGTGTGGGAGAAGATCTTTACTAACACCGGCAAGGGATGGGACGGTTGTTGGGCATCGTGCGCCATCAACTGCTCGCATTGCATTGAGAACTTCACTCCGAAGACTGGTCCCTTGAAGGGACAGAAGGTGTACGTTGACGGGCCGGAGTACGAAACAATCGCGGGCTGCGGCAGTAACATTGCCGTCTTCGATCCGTACTGGGTGGCCGAGTTCAACTTCTACTGCGACACGTATGGTGTCGACACTATTTCTTTCGGCACGACAATGGCATTCGTCATGGAGCTCTTCTCAGAGGGGTACATTGACGAGAAAGCCACAGGTGGTCACAAACTGGAGTGGGGCGCGGCCGAGGAGGCCTTGGAAGTGCTACACGAGATGGCCCGCGGTGAGGGCTTCGGCCTGCACTTCGGGAAGGGTATTGCATACCTGAAAAAGTACTTCGCCGAGAACTTTGGCGTTGACAAGCAGGTGATGCAGGACATCGGCATGGAGCACAAGGGCCTTGAGTACAGCGAGTATGTGACGAAGGAGAGCTTGGCCCAGCAGGGTGGCTACGGGCTGACACTGAAGGGTCCGCAGCACGATGAGGCATGGTTGATCTTCCTCGACATGGTCCACAATTACATACCCACCTTCGAAGAGAAGGCCGAGGCGCTCCACTGGTTCCCGATGTGGCGGACATGGTTCGGTCTCAACGGACTGTGCAAGCTCCCATGGAACGATGTCGTGCCGGCAGACAATGCCCAGACCGACGAGCCCGCCAAGGTGCCGAAGCACTTGGAGTTCTATGCCCGGTTCTTCTCAGCTGTGACAGGTAAGAAAGTGACCCCTGACGACCTGATAACACAGTCTGAGAGGGTCTACAACTTCCAGCGAATCTTCAACATCAGACAGGGTAAGGGCTTGCGACTCCATGACTCGAATCCACCCTACAGAAGCCTTGGTCCTGTCACAGACTGGGAATACGAGAGCAGACAGGAGCGCTATGACGAGCAGCTCAAGAAGCTCGGAGTTGACATATCCGGAATGTCCACTACCGAGAAGCGACTGAAACTCCGCGAACACCGCGAAGAACAATACAAGCTTCTTACTGACGCCGTCTACAAGCGTCGTGGCTGGACAAGGAACGGCGTGCCAACCCTTGAGAAGATCAAGGAGCTTGCCATCGACTTCCCATCGGTGGTGGATGTCGTCAAGAAGTATGTCGACACAGAACCAGACCCGAGCCTATTACCAAAGGACAATAGCGCCTGGGAGTGAAACCAATGGGTGCGGGCCTCATCTGAGGCCCTCACACAGACAACACCGTTCCAAGATGCTCCAACAAATCGGCCACATGGGGCCTCGGGCAGTGAGTGCACGGATTTCGAAGTGTAGACGGATGACGAGATGCCCAGCAGAATCTTCAAGTTGATTCGCGAAATAGAGAGCCCAAGATGGCATACGATGATTTCCCCGAGTGTGTCAAGGATGAGCAGGACTTTATCGACCTGCTAGTCAGTATGATTAGAAGACTGCCACCCGGACTGCAACACAGGGTAGCTGAGTTCACAAGGGAGCTGATAAGAACGGACACTCCGAGGAAAACACGATATCTCTCCCTCGATTGGGCTGGTGGACTGCGGGATCTTCGCGAGAAATATGCGTCAACAGACCTAGAGAGGATGGCCTCGGAATGGAGAACAGAAGATTTCTCGTAGACACAAACGTCTTTCTCTCATCCTGCGACAACATCTTCAATGTCAGACTCTCCAAGAAAGAACTCGTGTCACCTGTGCTTGTAGGCGGCAGAGTCGACTGAACATACACGTAGTGTCCAAGAAGTGCTGTGCCCACTATGACAAGCAGGACATTCACTGCAAACATCTTTTGGTATGTCATCACTGCCACTTGGAAACACCCCCTAGCGAAAGACTGTACCACTCCACTTGAATTTGAACAATCCCATGTTGTATTTCGGTGTGATAGAGCTTCCAGTAAGTTCTTACAGGACAGTGCAGTGCCTACTACGAAATGCCCCGAATCGAAGGGTCTCAGAGCCTGATCGCACTATTGCTTGTGTTGGTCATAGTGGTACCCACCGCATACTTTGTGGTCTCCAGCTTCTCGTCTACAACGACAACAACGACTGAGGACACCACAACTGGCACGACCAGCAGCAACTCAACGACTACCACAACCACTACAACCACGACGACTGCACCCGAACCAGACACCGATCACCCGATAATGGAACTCGTCACACCACGAGATGGCGACACTGTTTCGGGAGTTGTCAACATCACTTTCACAGCAACGGACGAGAGCAACATCACAAGCTACACAATTGAGATTGACCTGTACGTCAGAGCCAATACCAATTCGTTACTCTGGAACACCAGCTTGGAGAACAATGGCCGACACAGAATAACATGTACCGCCACCGATGCGGCTGGCAACACCGGCTATCTGACCTTCAAGCTTACTGTGTCCAATGACCATCCCGTGCCGGAGAACATCACGGAGCCCATCAAGATAATGACCTACAACATCTGGGAGTCTGGAAGAAACGCCTACTGGAAGCAGGTCGTAAGAGACGAGAACCCTGACGTGATGGTCCTCGTAGAAACAGGTAACTTCGACGATAAGGACAACGCCCTACTGAACAGGATTGTATACGAGTTCAACTCTTACTTCAAGAACGAACTGCCCTACCAAGGAAAGACCGCCCAGAAGGTCTACTATGCCACAACCGGAGAGGCAATTCTGAGCCGGTTTCCAATCACATCATTCAAGCAGATTCCCAAGGTGACACTCGACAGCGGTGAGGACTACTGGGTGACGCATGATTTCATCGATGCCGTGGTTAGAATCAACCGGACGGATGTACATGTGATAGGCGCTCACTTGAAAGCAATGTCCGGCGAAACCAACGAATGGCGGCGCGAGCGCGAAACAGAGGGTATCATAAACTACATGGACAAACTGGGCAACGTCGCGATAATCTACGCTGGTGACCTCAATTCGTTTTCTCCCGACGATGTGGGCGATCTTGCTCCTGAGGGTGATCTGGGCTACGGGCCACTGACCATGCTGCTCCGGCCAGACGATCCAACGTATGGAAACTACTCATCAAAGGTGCACAATTTTACAGATGTGTTCAGAACCCTGAACCCTGACGACCCTGGATATACGTACCCCGGTCTCGGCCGTATCGACTACATCATAGTCAATCAATACTTCACGGGCATGCTAATCAACTCTACATGCGGGGACACGCCAGATGTCGAGAAGGGGTCTGACCATCTTGACGTAGATGCCTTCATCCGAGTCCTTCAGGAGCCCCTAAACTCGACGGCTGCCCTATTTCGGCATTCCGGACCTGGGCTGAGCCTTCGCCAGAAAGGTGATGCCAAGAGGGGCCATTTGCCTGAGAAGAAGGATGCCATGAGGAACGGGACCCCTGCCCAGCCGGACAAGGGCCCGCTTCCCGCGCGCGGCCTCGTGCCACTTGAAAAAAGATCAGTAGACCTCTCTCGGACTATGGAGCAACCGCTCGGGGAGCTTTCCACCTTCGCCCAGGACCTCCAGCTCGTGACCACGGCCATACCTGCCGCCGTCGCTGCACAGAAAGCCCGACTTGATGATGCTCCGGGCCTGACGCTCCGCAGCCCTGCGTGTAATCATGCTGACGTTCGGCGGGACCGTCATGATCAGCTTCTTCTCGGCATCGTCGATCACAAGAAGGATAGTATCATTGCTCTCCCTCTTGGTCGTCTCTTGGAACTTTGACGTGCTCTCGTTGAACTCCAGATACTTGGGCATAGGCCAAAGGACCTCCCGGTTCTATGTACGTGTCCAGAGAGTCAGCGTGTCCGTATTTATCTGATTCTGCGGCGTGCTGACTGCTCTCTCGGCCATCTTGCTCACGGCAGAAGATGTGCAGTTCCACAGTGCTCGCACACAACGGCCTTCTCACCAGGAGGAGGTAAAGGCAAGGGCGCCCCACAGTTCTGACACTTGAGTGCAGTGATCTCCGCGCGCCGCTCGGGCGGAATATCAAGTTTGAAGACCTTGGCGGCAATGTCGGATAGCGTCTTGCCCACTCTCGCCGCAGCGGCCGCGATAGCGTTTCTCTCCGGGTCTGTGACCGAGGAGAGACCCACAACCTTGAACAGGCCATCTATTGCCTGTCCGACTTTTCCGAACAGCGCACCCGCCTTGTACGCCAGGACATCAGACGTGTAGAGCTCCATCAGCTCGCTATCCGGATGACCAGGAATCTGGTAGCCGTGCCTCCAGTCTAGTCTATTGGGTCTAAGACCAGAAATCTCAAAACCACAGCTCGGACACACAATTTTCCAGCCCTTGGTTCTGAAGAACGAACGCTTGACCTTCTTGTCTGCCACTTCGTACCAGCAGCGCTTGTGTGCGATCTTGCCGCAGTTCGGGCAGGCAAAGAGATAGTACCTCTCGGGTCGAAGCAGGACAGGCCTGCCTGTATGCACCTCCGCATAGGCCAAGTCACGTCGAGTATTGTTGAGCAGGTACCGTCCACAGATGAAACATGTCTTTCCGTCAAGTTCAGCAATCTTATCGATGGTCAGCCGCAACAGTGTTGCCTCCCTTTCTGGTCATCTCACAAGGGCATATAATATAGACGACTACTGTATCTGCTGTCCGCCGTGAAGGTTATTAGAGGCGCATGGCCGGGCCTGCCGGAGCGTATGACACCATGTTCGAGATCATCGAGGAGCACGGCAAGTCGACAACACTTGCCCCCCGCACGACGGTCTATATTGTAATCCCTGCTGAAACAGAGGGGATTGATTCCGATAAACTCACAAAGCGTGGACAGAGTCAGCTCAACGAGATTATCCGTTCAAGAGTGATCTCGACGATTTCGAGGGTGTACTCGTCGCCCAAGAAGTCGGCCCTCAAGACAGCCGGAGCGCTCAGACGAGAGTTTGAAGTGCCGGTGCAGGTAGAAGACGACCTCACGGAATTGTCACTGGGCAGGCCCTCTTCACAGGAGGAACTGGGCCAAGTGCTGAGGTCACTATGGGAAGACCATGATTTCGCCCCCCGGGGCGGAGAATCAATACATCAGGCCACTGAGCGAATCTCAGAGTGCATGAATAGAATAGTCTCACAGCATCAGGCTGACAGTATTGCCGTTGTTACCCACCCGCTCGTTGCGATCCTATTTGTGCGCCTCGTGAGCGGGGGAATCCCGCTGATGGAGGAGTGGCTGTCAGTGGGGCATGCTTCGTGTGGAGCATTCGAGCATCAGCGGAGGAGCTGGACAATGATTATGCCCCTGGATAACAGTTTCCTCACTTCGCCCTCGACAGTCGAAGACTCCTTACCCGAAGAAGCCAAACGTGTACTCATTGGGTAGAGTACACGCATAGCTGCGACCTAAATGCCTGTTGTTGGTCTGGATGGCCCCCGTATGGAGTTTTGAGAAGCCATATCAAGGAGGCGTGTACTCGGCCAATCTAGTACACGTACGGCTTCCGACAGAACATCAGACGTGTACTAGTTTCAGAAGGTACACGTTTGCAATACAATCAGAAGTTTCTGTCAAAAAAGGGGGAATCGGGGTGCCTGAGCACCCCGAAGCGAGGACCTATCTCCTACGACGAGTGAGAACGAGGATGATCACGACGACTGCGATGCCACCGCCAACGAGGACGTAGGTGCCGAGAGTACCCGTTGTCGGTCCTGTTGGACCAGCAGTCGTGCTGGTAGACCCGGTCGTGCTCGTGGTGGTCTCGGTGGTCGACGTAGACGTTGTCGTGCTTGTTGTCGTTGTTGTCGTGGTCTCACCTGCTCCATAGTATGCGCTCGTATAGGACACAAACACAGGGTCGCAGCGTATCTCGTGGCCGCCCCAGTGGTCATAGCCAGCCGTCATGAAGAGCATGGACGCCTCGACATTCCAGTCGGTGATCGTCTCACCGCTCTGGGACTCGTAGATGAGGCTGAATGCTCCAATGGGTGCGGTGGAGGAACCGGAGATGTAGGTGTGAGTGAAGTTGTCACCACCCCAGGTGTACGGCAGACCACCCATCGTCACGTTCGCAAATGGGCTGTCCTCAGCTCCGAACTGGTAGTACGATGCATTCAGGCTGTTACTGTTGGTATCGGCTATCGGCTGTTCACCAGCACGATAGGTAGTTCTCGTGGCCGTACCCAGTATGCCGAAGAAGTTGACGGCAAGGCCGTAGTCCTCAAGCACGGTGTTGTTGAACTCATCAAGTGTCCAGTTACCAAATTGCTGGTCCACCTTGAACGAAACCGCGTGGTTCCACGTCGTGGGATCGTCTGGGTTGTACTGCACCATGTCCACATTGAAAGTGATGTCAAACGACATCTCTGTCACTTGGGCATGGCTGATCCAGTGATTAAAGTCGGTCGGATCGAGACCTAGAGAGCCCTCGTACGACTGCCGCAGGTCCCACGGACCGCGTATGCCGTCGGCGTTGGCCACTTGCAGCGGGAACAGGGTCACGTTGACATCACGGATTGTAATCCCGAACGAGACCTCGGTGTCGGGACTCACCTTGACATCGCCACTGCTGTTTGTGGCCCCGAACGGCTTCCGTAGTTCGACTGAACCTACGTCATCGATGAGCACAACATGCGTCACCTCGTCGGTGACGACCTTTCCGTCCTCGATGGCGAAGTCAGGTGCGCTCGGTGATGCTCCTTCTGGACTGTCCTTGAAGAGGAGCAGACCTGCGTACTTGGCCCGGAACGATGCCCACGTCATGCTTGTCGCATTGGTCGACACCTTGAACCACTGCTGGGTACCCCATGCAAACCACGTGGTCTCCCAGACATTGTCATCAAGGCCAGTGATCTCTGTGAGATCAATGGTCCTGTTCTTCGACAGCCACGCCACCCATTCGTACCCGGGCTTCGGTACGTCATTGGCCATGTCGGCCCACATTGTATCTTGAATCTGGGCCATCTCAATAGCGTTGACCGGACTGAAATCGTCTGCGTGGAACCAGAAGAATTCCTCTTTAGCGTCGAACTCGATGATGAGTCTTAGCACGCCCATCCAGCTCCAAGAACGGAACTCATCGCCCGCTTGTGCTGGAGACGGGTCGAACATGACACCAACGGACATTCCGTCAACCGTGACATTCCCCTCGTCGTGCCAGGTACCAGTGCGCTTGACGAAGTACTGGTCATCAGTGGTGAAGAGATTTCCGTCAAGGTCGATGGCACCCTCAGGAGTCAGCGTCCAGACAGGCGGCTTCCAAATCTCAACGTCGCCAACTATTAGATGTCGTGGACTCCAAAACAGATCTCCACTGAGATCGTAGTTCCGGAGCTGGTCGATGAAATCATCAACGGGAGTGCCTTCCCACTGACCAGAAGTGGAATTCCATTGGAAGTCAATCTCTTGCGTCCATATCCCAAGCACCGGGTGATAATAGTAGATATTCTGAACAACGCCGAAGGTGACGGAGGCTGAGTCGAGTACAATCGATGGCGCGTCCGGGAGGAAGTAGAACAAAGCGCTCAAAGTAGTCGCGTTGGCACCAACCTCCACGGTGAACTCGGTGACGTTCAGGCCCACAGTGACAGCGCTCCAGTGGTCGACCATCCCACCTCCGCGCGCGTACACATACATGGTGTAATTTGAATACGTCGAGGATGTGTTCGTTTCAAAGTCGAAGACCATCGTGTGA
>Ga0164318_10004490_pt1 | contig 13427 bp, 8 predicted proteins | sample GuaBasSedimGuay9_FD_113734 | JGI IMG/M metagenome (GOLD analysis project Ga0164318, IMG submission 113734) | Subseafloor sediment microbial communities from Guaymas Basin, Gulf of California, Mexico - Guay9, Core 4571-4, 0-3 cm | ecosystem: Environmental > Aquatic > Marine > Hydrothermal vents >...
CTTAACCCTTATATAATTAATTTGTATTAAATTAACTATACTTTCCTTTCTTTAAGATTTTTATATAATTAAATATAATCCTTTTACTTACTATGCCTAACATTAAAGTGTTGAGTTACAAAATGAAGTGGAATAAAAGCTAAAGCAGTAATAATAGCTCCCACTAAAAATAATGTTCCTGTTGGCACTTGGCCAATTACTAGACCAGTACCATAATCATGTGAATATAACATTTCTGATTGATTAATAATTAAATTTGCAATAAAAGGTCCTATAATCATAGGAAATAAAACAAAGAATGTAATTCGAACTCCTTCAAACTGTCCTCTAGATTCATCAGGATAAAGTGTTTTAGCCCAAACCATTGTTACTTGCATTGTTGTAATATACCCAGTTCCGACTAGAAATAATCCAAGAAACAATGGTATATTAGCAGTACTCAATATATTTACACCATCTGAGCTCTTTCCTAAAACCCAAAGCAATAACAATCCTAAAATATTAATCAAGAATGTAACAAAAAGAATAGCAGGAGATTTGTTCTTTTTAATAAAGTACCCAGTTGGAATTGTCATTAAAGCTCCTAAAAGTAAAGCCGCTCCTTCTATATAACCAAATTCCGCCTCACTAAAACCATAATTATAAATAAAGATATTTCCTAAGTGTACAAAATACACATGAAATCCAATAAAGAAAGTAGTTATAAGTAAATTAAGCCAAACTAACTCACGCATTAAAATAAACTTTTTAAAGTTAAAAGGTATTGCGAATTGATGCCAAAAGCTTCCGTTTTTATACGGTTTTAATTTAGCAACATCCTTTACTTTGAAAAATGAAATAATCCCAATAATCATTACAAGTATACCCATAATCAGGAAGAACCAAAAATATCCTAAAGTAACTATAATAATTCCTCCTAATACTGTTCCAACAATTGTACCTAGTACAGGTTGAACTGCCAAGGCAGTTCCAATCTGAGCTTGATTGTCTTTATCAAGACTATCACTCAACCAACCATTAAACCCAGCATCGTTTCCCATTGATCCAAAAAAGCTCATAATTGCATCTGCCATTACAATTAAAATTGCAGCTACCATGCCATAATTAACAAGAGAATGTGGAATGAAAATAGTTGCTCCATAAACGATAGTAAAGATTCCCCATAGAATATAACCAATAGCTATAAATGGTTTACGCGTTCCTAACCTATCACTCATAGTTCCAAACAAGAATGTTGCAAATGTTGTACTAATAGCACTTACTCCAACCATTACATTAACAATAGTTGAATTTGGCGCAATATTTGCGTAAATAAAAGTATTAAACCATTGGTTTTCTATATTCCAACAAATTTGTCCTGCCATACCTAAAACCCAAATCAACATTATTTTTCGACTTGAAAGACCTTTTTTAATCCTTTCCATAGTTATAAACTCCTTTTTTATTTAGTTATACTTAAATTAAATATAATCATTTACTACAAATTTAGTAATATATATATAATAATATTATCTAATAATTTCTGTGAGTTTACAATACTTATATAATATTCAATAGTACCAAATATGCTATACTCCGTATTTTTAGGTCGTTTATGATGGGTCTCCAGAATGTATTCCCTTAAAGAGTACTCAATGTCAAAAACACTGTAAAAAATGAAGTATAATTAATTAAGGTGAATAGTCTTACTTAGTTCGTTCACTTTCTTGCATAGATACATCTTTGTGTCAAATCATTTTGGAAATCAGATAACTTTCTAAGTTATGTCAAAAATAATTAAACATCTAGAAATTTTCAGAAAAGACATACTAAAAAAATGACAAATAATAACTAATTTAAAAAAGTGTGATATTTTTATAATGTAAAATCTGTTTTATTTTTACACAATGAGAATATAATCCTAATAAGTTTAGTTGATATAGGAATCACACTAGCCTTTGCGGATTCATTCTCTTTTTATTTGAATTATATATGATCTGTTGTTTATAATTAAATGTATCTTGCATATTGGCAGATTCTAATAAATATAAATAATATCATTTATAATATTATTTCAAAATGATATAATATAAACAACATGGGAAGTTGTTTGTGCTATTTTTATATCTTGAAAGAGTGTAATTGAATTTAGTAATAGATTGATATATCTTTTTATTAGAAATAGTTTATTTTTGTAAATTAAAAAAGGGAGACGATGAAGTTGTGAAAAAATTAATTATTTATCCAAAGAAATCCGGAAATACATATAAAGTATGTAACTACATACATAACAACGCAAATGTTGAATGTAAATTTGTTACAGATATAAAAAAAAGCGACCTGTTACATTATGATATGATTATACTATCTTCAGGAATATATGGAGGAAGAGTACATAATAATATATTGACATGGATAAATAGTATTGATAAAGATACTATCAATACGAATACAAAAATTTATCTTTTTTTAACCTGGCTTGGTAGAGGGAAATCTGCTAAAAAAGGATTTGATAAAGTTAATAGATTATTGAGCGATAAAGGGTTACATCTTGAGGATAATTATATGACGTGCTTTGGTAAAAGTTTTATCTTTATAAGACGATTTCATCCGAACGTAGAAGATTTTAATAATGTGATGGAATGGGTGAATAAGTTATAGAATACTATTCTTATATTTAAGTTAAATATACTTTTTTGTACATACACATACTGGTAGTTAAAATATGATAAAAACTATAAATGGATATCAATTATCACCAGCCTTTGATTTAACTAAAACACCTAGGATAGTTGAACATAAAATGACAGTTTTAAATAATGGTAATCCAAATAAAGATGATTTAATAAAACTAACAGTAGAAATGAGTCTATCTATAAAGAACTGTAAAGAATAATTAATAAAGTAGAAAACACTTTAAAATAATATAAAACTTACAAAAACAGTTCATAATTTTGAATTGTTTTTGTAAGTTTTCTTTTAGGTATTAAGTTCTACTAGATATAAATACAACGTAAGAATTTAGTATTATCTAAGAAGAAACTCTTGCTGTTTTTTAGAAATTCAGTGTTTTTTCTTAAATTGTTTTTATCAATAAATAATGATAGAATATTCATAAATAGATAAGAGGAATTACTTAAAAAGATATAGAGCTAATAATCTATTTTATTTGCGTATCTTTTATTTAGGAAGGATTTGCATTTTATGAAAAGAATTATATTAGGTTTGTTATTGGTACTTATATTTACTTTAACTGCATGTAATGATGGAACGGATACTCCAGCATTATGTGATGATGGGTATCACGTTGAAGATGAAGCATGTGTTATTGACGAAGAGGAAACGACGACTTATGTGGTTTCTTTTGATGCGAAAGGCGGAAGTGCTTTAGATCCTATTAATGTTGAAAGTGGATTATCAATCGATTTACCAGTATCCATAAGAGAAGGATATTACTTTTTGGGTTGGACAGATAACAACCTTGGAGAAGGTGAAATTGTTATGGACCCATATTATCCAAACTCAAGTATTACATTATATGCAAAATGGGATACAACCGATTGGAGCGATATTGAACTATATTTGTCAAATTTAGTTCCAAATGAATTATCAAACAATATCAGTTTACCAACTACATACCTTGCGTATTCTATTTCATGGGTATCAAGCAATCCTGAGGTTTTAAGTAATGATGGTGTTTATGATAGACCTTACCAACTAACAGTAGTAAGTTTATCAGCAGTAATTCAACTTGGGAAACAAACATTAACAAAAACATATAATATTGATATTTTAGGATACAAATCATTAAATGCTCCATTAATTTCTAGTTATATATATCGAGATTATGATTCAATTAGTGATTCGTTCTTTACAACATTAGATATTATCAATTGCGCATTTATTACGGCTGACTCTACAGGGACATTATTGGGAACAGCTGTGCTTAACAATATAAATACCTATATAATGCCTAAAGCAAAAGAACATGGGAATTGGGTAATATTTTCTATTGCACCTGAATCAAGTTGGTCTGAGATTGTGTCTAGTCCGACTAAAATCGATACTTTCGCAGATAATATAGTTACAATGATTAATACATATGGATTTGATGGTGTTGATATTGATTGGGAAACACCAGCTCCTAGTGAAGCTGAAAGTTTTACGGATATGATGCGTGTTATTTATACAAAAGTAAAAGAAAATAATCCTCATCATCTTGTTACCGCCGCTATTGCTGGTGGTATGTGGCAACCACCAAGATATGATTTAGAAAATTCAGCGCAATATCTTGATTATATTAATATGATGACTTACGGAATGGTAAGTAATAATGGATATTATCAAAATGCTTTAAGCAAATCAACTACTTATGCAAAACCAACTTATTTAGCTGGAAAAACATTAACTAGTTGTTCAATAGAAGAAAGTATTGAAATTTACCATACTTATGGAGTTCCTAATAGTAAAATCATTGTCGGTGTTGCTTTTTATGGAATAATGCAAACAAGAGATTATAATTCGGTAACAGAAACGTGGTCTGATTGGGTGAAAACAGGATCGGTATCGTATAGTTATATAAGTAACTTTTATTTAAATAATAGTAGTTATAGTTATTATTATGATAGAAACGCTGGAGTACCTTATATTATCAACACAGATGGAACTGTTTTTATTTCATTTGATAATCCTAGATCAATTGCTGAAAAAAGCGAATATATTATAGAAAATAATCTTGCTGGAATGATGTATTGGGAAAACGGATTAGATTCAACAGGAACATTACTTTCAGCAATGGAAGCAGGGCTTAGAGATTAGAAATTCACAATATAATATTTTATAGTAATTTAAGATTTTAAGAGTTATCTAATAATGAATAAATTAAGTGTTAAAGATAATTGTTACTAAAGAGATAAGTATTTGAAATATGAACAAAGGAGAGTATTATGTTAAATTTTGTATATGATAACAAGACAGAAATAATTTTTGGAAAAGATACTTTAAAAGAAGTTAGTAAATTAACTAAAAGATTTGGATCAAAAGTATTACTTCATTATGGCGGAGGTAGTATTATAAGAAACAAGATATATGATAAAATTATCAATAGTTTTAAAGAAAACAAGATTGATTATCTTGAACTTGGAGGAGTTGTTCCTAATCCAAAATTAGGGTTAGTAAAAGAAGGAATAAAACTTTGCCGTGAAGAAAATGTAGATTTTATTCTTGCAGTAGGTGGTGGAAGTGTTATTGATAGTGCTAAAGCAATCGCTTTAGGATTTTACTATGATGGTGATGTATGGGATTTTTATAGTAAAGGAATTATCCCTAAAAAAGTTTTACCTATTGGTGTTGTTTTAACAATTCCAGCATCTGGAAGTGAAAGTAGTACAGCAACAGTAATAACTAATGAAGATGGAGATTTTAAAAGAGGGTATGGAGATATTTCTATAAGACCTAAATTTGCTATTTTAAATCCGGAATTTACTTTTACATTACCAAACTATCAAACAGCTTGCGGAGCTGTTGATATTATCGGACATGTAATTGAAAGATATTTCACTAATACTACTAATGTAGAACTTACAGATAGATTATGTGAAGGAATAATGAGGACGGTAATAAATAATGCTCCAATAGTTATTAAGGATAATAATAACTACGCATCAAGAGCTGAGATTATGTGGGCAGGGTCTTTAGCTCATAACAATTTAGTAGGTACTGGAAGAGAACAGGATTGGGCGTCTCATGGTCTTGAGATGGAACTCAGTGCTATTTATGATATTGCTCATGGGGCTGGATTAGCAATAATTTATCCAGCATGGATGAGATATGTTTATAAACATGATTTAGAACGATTTGCTTTATTCGCAAATAAGGTTTTTGATATTGAGGTAAATAAAAATAATTTAGAAGAAACTGCTCTAAAAGGAATAGATGCTTTAGAAAACTTTTATAAAGTAATTAAGATGCCAACAAGATTACACGAGGTTAATATTGATAATACTCATTTTGAAGAAATGGCAGATAAATTACTAAGTAGTGGTAATAAAACAATTGGTAATTTTGTTAAATTGAATAAAGAGGATATGATTAATATATATAATTTAGCATTATAATTAAAATGTTGTGTTAAGTAGTAACATTTTAAGTAATCCAAGGATAAATAAATTAAAACATGCAAGAAAACATACAAGAAAACATACAAGAAAACATACAAGAAATCATACAATATAATTAAGTATTATGACATTATTTAAGTTTTATAAATGAGGAGGGAATACAATAATGAATCAAGTTAAATGTCCACATTGTGGTAAAGAATTCACAATTGATGAAGCTAGTTATTTAGATATTGTTAGTCAAATTAAAAATAAAGAGTTTCAATTAGAAGTTCATGAAAAACTAGAACAGAAAAGATTGCAAAATGAAAAAGATATTCTTATTGAAAAAGCAAAACTAGAAAGTGATTATAAAGAAAGAATAGCTTTAAAAAATCAAGAACTAAATAATTTAAAACAACAACTTAAATCAACAGATAATATTACTAAACTAGAAGTAACAAGTGCAAAAATCAAATTTAATGAAGAACTTTCAACTAAAGAAAAACAAATATTAGAATTACAGTCAAAACTAGCGATAGCGAGTAAAGAAAAAGAGTTAGAAATAAAGACGGCAGTTACAAATAAAGAAATACAGCTTAAAGAGTTAACCAATCAAATAGAACTTGAAAAAAAACAAAGAGAAATAGAAAAGTCATCTTTAAAAGATACTTATAAAGAGCAATTGAGAATAAAAGACGAAACAATAGCGTTTTATAAGGATTTTAAAGCAAAACAATCAACAAAAATGATAGGAGAATCACTTGAAATTCATTGTGAAAATGAATTTAATCGTATTAGATCTACTGCTTTTCCAAATGCTATATTTGGGAAAGATAATGATATAAAAAGTGGATCTAAAGGTGATTATATTTATCGTGAGTATGATGAATATGATAACGAAATAATATCTATTATGTTTGAAATGAAAAATCAAAATGATAAGACTGCTACTAAAAAGAAAAATGAACATTTCTTTAAAGAATTAGATAAAGATAGAATAGAAAAGAAATGTGAGTATGCTGTACTAGTATCTTTATTAGAAACTGATAGTGAATTATATAATGATGGTATTGTTGATGTATCATATCTATATCCTAAAATGTTTGTTGTTCGTCCTCAGTTTTTTATTCCGATTATTTCACTTTTACGAAATGCTGGATTAAGTGCATTAAAATACAAACAAGAAGTAGCGTTAATGAAACAACAAAATACTGATATAACAACATTTGAAGAAGATTTAAAAACGTTTAAGGATGCTTTTTCTAAAAACTATGATCTTGCAAGTAGAAAGTTTAAAACTGCAATTGAGGAAATTGATAAAACAATTACACATCTTCAAAAAACAAAAAATGCTTTATTATCTAGTGAAACCAATTTAAGATTAGCTAATAATAAAGCAGAAAATCTAACAGTTAAAAAACTAGTTAGAAAAAATCCTACAATGAAAGCAAAGTTTGGTGCTTTAGAGGATAAGTAAAAATATAATAAATAACTACTATAATTTTACGATTATTACATATAGCGCGTAAAAGAGGTGGGAATGTGGAAAAGGTAAAGCCAAAGTATGATAAGAATGGAATTCATTATATTGGACAAACAGTAGAAACTAAATATATTCACTGTAATCCATATCTTTTAATAGATAATGATGAGGCTGTTTTGTTTGAACCAGGTTCAGTTATTGATTTTGAAGATGTGCTTAAAAATGTCACAGATATTATTGCATTAAAAGATATAGATTATGTTTTTATAAGTCATCCTGATCCTGATTTAGCCAGTTCGTTACCACTTTTTGAAAAAGCGGGATTAAATGCAAAAATTATTTGTGATTGGAAAACTTATGAAATCTTATATTTTTATGGGATAAAATCTGAAACTTATTTAGTTGGAGAAAACAAATATGAATTAATTTTTAAGTCAGGAAGAAAATTAAGATTTATTCCAGCTCCTTTTGCACATTATTCAGGAAATATAATTTGTTATGATGAAAAATATCATACTTTATTTTCTGGTGATTTATTTGGAGGATATAGTAAAAATTGGGAACTTTTTGCTGGTGAAAATTATCATGAAGCTATGGCAACATTCCATGAAAACTATATGCCAAGTAGTGATTTTTTAAAACCAATTATGAAGGAGTTATTAAAACTAGAAATTACTACTATTCTTCCTCAACATGGATCAATAATAGAAGGTAAAATGGTTTCACAATCAATTATGTTTTTATATAAATTAAATTTTTATAATAGTTCAAATATAATAAATCAAGTAGTTAACAACAGAAGGAATTATAATTTTATAACTATTTTAAACCAAATATTGACAAGATTAAGAAACTTTTTCCCAGATCAAGAAATATTAGATGTATTTAAGGATAGTAATATATTACTAGACCCAAAGACATTAGAAATAGCTTCCTCACATGATGGGAAATACCAGTTATGGAATCAGTTTTTTAATATTATTTATAATAAAAAAGGCAATCATTGGCTTAGCTTAATAGAAACATTGGTTAAAAAAATAACTAGAATATACAATATTAAAAAACCTGAGATATATAATTCTGAAATGGCTACTAAACAAACGTTAATTTTTGATATGGAATTAGAAAAAGAAAAAATGCTTAAAAAAATAGATGAACTTGAAAAAATATCTAATAAACAAAAAGATAAATTATCAAGATGCAAAATTACTAATCTTAGATACACATCATCTTTAAGACAATTATTAAGACAGGATTTAGAAGATGATTTTAACAAAAATCATAATTTTGGTGTTATTCATATTAAAATAGATAATTTAGAGGAAATAAACTCTAAATACTCAAGTAAAATAGGAGATGAAACACTCCGTATTTTTGCATTAAAAGTTCAAGAATTAATTGGAAATAAGACTTTTCTATTTAAAGATGTGGGTCCAACATTTTATGTATATTTTCCGAATTCTAGTTATTCTGATATTAAATTTACAGCTGTTAATATACGTAATGATATAGGACAATCTAATTCATTTATAGAACAAATAACTATGTCTATAAGTATAGTAGATTTCAAAGAAATAATAGCTATTGATTTAGATGATCAAGTTGATGAGTTATTTAATATCTTAAATAAAAGAATGGCAATGGCAATATCATATGGCGGAGGACATATTATTGATCATTTTTCTGATTTTAAAACATTTAAAGGTCATATATTATTAATTGATGAAGATGATATTAATAGAAATATTTTGTTGCGAGTATTTAAACAAATAAATTATGAAGTTATTACGGCAGGAGATGTTTACGAAGCCCTTTATATTTTAGAAAAAATAGATGTAGATGTCATTATATCAGAAATTAATTTATCTAAAATGGATGGATTTGCTTTAAAAAGAAATCTAAATCTTGATGATAAACTATCTAAGATTCCATTTATAATGCTTTCACATAATAAAAACCATGATACCATAAATAAAGCTAATCAGTTAGATGTTGATTTTATAGTTAAAAAACCGTTTTATCCTGAAGAAATTGTTGGAATAGTGCAAAGAATAAAGAAAAGAGCAAAGAGTAAAGAAAAGAGTATAGAATAATGTTTAGCCAAACAGAACTAACAATTTTTTCAGTAATTGTATTTTTTACTGTATTATGCCTTATTGTCGTATTGTTAATAATTACTCAAAGAAAAAGAAAAGATGAAAAACATAAAAAAATATATGAAACAAGAGATTATATTTTTGAAAAGTATTATAAAGGTGAATATAAAAACCCTTTACCATTTACAAAACAATTTTTACTTAAAGAATTTTACAAAATAGAAGATCAAGTGAAATTTTCACCAATAATACGTAAAAAAATACTTGATGATTTTACTGAAAAAAAATTATATATAAAATATTTAAAACAATTAAAATCTAGATCACGAATTAAAAGAATTCTAGCTGCTCATTATTTAGGTATTTTTGAGAATAAAATGATCTTTAATAAATTAGAAGAAAGATTATTAATTGAAAAAGATGAATCAGTTAAATTCTATATATCATATTCTTTAATGAAATACATTAGAAAAGATTCATTTTTAGCTGTTGTTAATAGCTTAATAGGTAGTTCTAACAGTTATCAAAAGAAGATAACAACAATCATCAATAATAATTTTAATAAAAATAATACCTATTTATTTAATCTAGAAGATAGAGAAGAAATAGAAATAAAGATATTACTTTTAAAAATATCAAGTGAGCATATTAATAGTTTTTTAAAACAATATACAATTACTTTTTTTAATAATAACAAGGATAAAATCATGCAAGCAAATTGTTCATCTGTTTTAGAAAGCGAAATGTATAAAGCGGCATTACTCGCAATAATTAAAATTGATGAAACTTTTATTGATAAATTCAAACTAATTACATGTTCAAAATTAGAAATTAGAGAAATAGGCGCAGAGTATTTTTCAAAAAGTAAATCATTTGATGATGTTCTTTTATTACTTGATTCTTTAGAAGAAACCAAAAGTATTGATTTAGTAGTTGATATTATATTAAAGATAATCTCAAGTGATAGCTTACTTGTTATATCTCTTTTAAAAGAATATAGAAAAGAAGAGATAGAAATCAGAAAAGATGCCATTGCTAGAGTGTTGTCTTCTCGTACAAACTATATTTTATATAAGATAATTGGCGAAGAAGAGGAAATGATTACTGATTTAGTATTTCATATATTAAGACTAGGAAGAACTTCGTCAATAATTGATTTTTTAAATGAAAATATTAGTATTGAAATTGAAAGAAAGCTTTTAAAAATAGTTTCTACTGTTATGAAAGAAAACGAAGAATTTCTTAGAGAAATAAGAATGTATTTAAAAGAGGAAATTCTTAAAAAATTATTTTTGTCAAAACTAGAGTTGAAACAAACTGAAAGAGAAAAGCCACCATTTGAAGTGAAAAAAGTTATTTGGATGATTTCTATTTTATTACTCGCATTATTAATATATCCAACTCTCTTTATATTGAAAAATTATAGTATTTTGTCAACATTATCAATATTAGAAATATTTCATAAATTTGTAGTTGATGTAAACTATAATCTTATATTTTATTTTTTATGTTTAAACTCTATTTATTTAACATTTATTGTAATTTCTTTTATTGAGACTAAAAAACAAATGGATTTATGGGATATAAAAAGTAATACTTTATTATTCGAAAATGATTTACTTCCTTCTATATCTATAATTGTTCCAGCGTATAACGAGGAAGTAACGATAATTGAAAGTATTAAATCTTTATTAAATTTAAAATATCCTAAATATAATGTTATTGTTGTGAATGATGGTTCAAAAGATAAAACTTTGCAAGTTTTAACATCATTTTTTGAATTAGAAAGAAGAAATCCTTTTTATGAAAAAAGTATTCCAACAAAAAATGTTAGAGGTGTTTATCAAAATAGATATATTTCTAATTTAATTGTTATTGATAAAGAAAACGGTGGAAAAGCAGATGCATTAAATGTTGGAATTAATTTTAGTAAAAATGATTTTATTTGTGGTATTGACGCGGATAGTTTACTTGAAGTAGAATCACTTTTACGTGTTATCTCAGTAACTTTAGACTTTAATGAACCACATATCGCAATTGGTGGAAATATTTCTCCTGTTAATGGATGTGTAATAGATCATGGAAAGATTGAGTCATATGGATTAGGCAAACAATTAATTGTTAAATATCAAACATTAGAATATATGAGAGCTTTTAATACCGGAAGAATTGGATGGACAAAATTAAAGAGTTTATTAATAATATCAGGAGCTTTTGGTGTTTTTGATAAACAAAAAATATTAGAAGCTGGTGGGTATATTACTAGTAGTGGTCTTTATAAAAAAGATTCTGTTGGTGAAGATATGGAATTAGTAGTTCGGTTAACACATAATGCATTAAAAAATAAAGAAAAGTTTAAAGTAAATTACGTTTATCATGCTCTTTGCTATACAGAGTTACCTAGTAGCGCAGATGTATTATTTAAACAAAGAAACCGTTGGCATAGGGGATTAGTTGATATTTTACATTATCATAGAAAAATGACATTTAATTATAAGTATAAACAAACTGGATTAATTGGAATGCCATATTTCTTGATTTTTGAAATGATTGGACCTTTTTTAGAAAGTATGGGATATCTAATGCTTATTTTAGGCTTAGTACTTGGACTATTAACTCCATTACTTGTCGCGATTATATTTTCTGTTTCTATTTTATTTGGTATTTTCCTTTCTTTATGTGCATTATTAGTATCAGAAAGAAAAGATGAATATACTAATAAAAAAACAACTCTTACTTTAATCTTTTTTGCGATTATTGAGAATATTGGATATCGTCAAATGGTAAGTGTACATCGTATTATTAGTTTCTTTAGTGCGCTTAAAGATAGTGGTAAATGGGGAAGTCAAAAAAGAAAAGGATTTGTTAGTAAAGAAACAATAATATAATAAGTTGATATGGGTTTATAAATAAATCAAATAAAATGATAGTTATAGATGAAGTATATAAAAAACATACAAGATATGGTTCTTGTATGTTTTTTGTTAATAATAAATATTTTATTAGTGATTAAACTATTAGCGTTAAATCATCAAAAATTCTTTTAAACAAAGGTTCTATAATCTCCATTTGGATAGTGATAGGTTTATTTCCTTCATAGGAAAGGCTATTTACTTTACCTACATATATGTAATCAAGTTTTTGAGTGCCAATCTTCTTTGCTTTTCTTAAAAACATATGAAGATGGATATTTCTTTCTATGTTACGACAAAGATCTTTCCCGGTATCACTATTTTGGCTAGTTTTATTTTGAGTTTGCCATTGCATTCTTGTTTTTGATATTAATTTATCTTTGTAATCTATTCCTTCTGGAATATCTTCTCCTTTATGAAGATCTACAAATAAATAGAAATGATTACTATTTCGCCAAACACCTGATCCTCTAATACTTCCGAATGATTTTTGATAATTTGTAAGAAAGCCCATATCTTTCATTTTGTAATATGTATATTTCTTTAAATATGGATAATTGAGTCCGAATTTTCCAAATTCTTCTTGATATCTTAAAATACCATAATCAAGACTATCAATAATTAAATTTTTAAATTTTGTTATAATTGGTGTAGTTAAGTGTAATTCATCTCTTGAATTTCCTTTAATATACCAAAAAACATTTTTTTCATTTTCTCCAAGAATATTACCGCTTAGATATTTAAATGAATGTTTTATTGATTTAATATCTACATTTGAAACTATTTTTGCGATTTCTTGTTTTGCAATATCAAATGTAATCTTTGTATTATTTAATATATATTTTATAATAACAAA
>Ga0164318_10004491_pt1 | contig 13426 bp, 12 predicted proteins | sample GuaBasSedimGuay9_FD_113734 | JGI IMG/M metagenome (GOLD analysis project Ga0164318, IMG submission 113734) | Subseafloor sediment microbial communities from Guaymas Basin, Gulf of California, Mexico - Guay9, Core 4571-4, 0-3 cm | ecosystem: Environmental > Aquatic > Marine > Hydrothermal vents...
TTACACTTATAGTAGAAAATTTTGAAGATAAGAAAGAAGCGGAGAAACGAAACAGTGAAATAATGCTAAAACTCAATGAGATAGAGATTACTGTAAAAGAAGGATTTAAATCTATGGACAAGCGATTTGAGGAGATGGGTAAGCGATTTGTGGATATGCAAAAGTCTATGGATAACCGTTTTGTGGATATGCAAAAGTATATGAATAAGCGATTTGAAGATATGGGTAACCGTTTTGTGGATATGCAAAAGTATATGGATAAGCGATTTGAAGATATGAACAAGCGATTTGAGGATATGAATAAGCGTTTCACAATGATGTTCACATTTTTTACTATTGGATTTGCTTTGATAACATTGCTTATCACAATTTTCAAATTTATAGTTAAATGATATCAAGTGTAAATAAAACTCGCTGAGACACAAAAATAAATACTCTGTTAATTCAGTGGTAAAATTTAATGAGGGTAAGCGATTATATTCAGAACTAATTTTGGATTAGCAAATGATTTAAATAAATAATATGGAGAGTATGTTTTTAATTCTTCATATTTAAAACCACCTGTTGCACCATCTCCAGAAATTGGATCTGAGTTTTAGCACATTTATATCTTATCTTTGCGAAAGCAAAGCCAGAAATAACAAAATATCAATTTTTTACTTAAGTTTACGACATAAATTAGCACTGTTCCCTATAATTGTAATTTTATGTGAAAATTTGTAGATTAATTTTAGAAACAAGCCCACAAAAATTTTTTCATTTACGAGTTTTTTATAAGACCTATAATTTTGGAAAATTCTTCTGATTTTAAGAGACAATTTAATCCTATATATGTGATACCTGCAGATATAATAGGTATCAATGCTGAAATTAAGATGTTGTATTTTTTTAAGAGTATGTAAACATAGAATCCAACTATTCCCATACATAGTGATGAAAAAAGATGTTTTACTATACTTACAAAAATTTTCTGATGTTTTATTATCCCAAAATAAGAGACAAAATTTATAAAAAGAAACAAGAAATTCATAAATGCTCCTGCGCTTACACCAAGTGCCAATCCTTTTATACCAATTATTTTATATGTAGATAGGCTCACAGCAAGATTTGTAATTACAGCCAAAATACTTGCTAAAATAGCCTTGTATGATTTATTTACAGCATAAAATACAGGTGCGAGAATTTTTACACAGGAATAAAAAAAGAGTGCAAATGCATAAAATTGTAATGCTTTAAAAGTATTTACAGTATCATTTAGATTAAATCTACCATGTTGAAAAAGCAAAGCAATAATTGTATTACCCAGCAGAAGATAATATATAATAACAGGAAAAGTTAAAAAAGATGTTAATTTTATAGCGTCAGCGATATTTTTTTTAAGTTTTGCTATATCATTTTTCACAATATTTTTTGAAATATATGCAGTGGTTACTGTGGCAATAGCAACCCCAAAGACACCTATTGGTAATTGAATTAATCTAAATCCATAATTTAAATATGCTACTGAGCCCACTGGCAGTAATGATGCAAGTCTTGTATTTATAATTATATTAATTTGAACTGCAGCAAGCCCTATTACAGCTGGTAACATAAGCTTTAGTATTCTCTTTAATCCTTCTTCTTTAAATTTAATATCAAATACAGGCTGATATTTATAACCTAATTTTATTGCAGTTGGCAACTGAATTATAAGTTGCATTAAGCCACCAATAAAAGCTGCAACAGCCCACAATATAGCTTTATTATAATCTGAGGGATTTAAAAAAATAATAATTATCCCACCAGAAATGATTGTTATATTAAACATAGCAGGAGCAAATGCAGGAATGAAAAATTTATGATGAACATTCAGAATTCCCATAATAACAGAAGCAAGTGAAACAAATAGAAGAAATGGCAAAAGAATACGGGTCATAATTACAGTAAAATAAAACTTTTCTTTTATTTTTAAAAACCCAGGTGCAATTGTTTTCACAATTTCAGGAGTAAATATATATCCTAAAATTATTAATATACTTATAATTACAATTAAAAAATTTATAACAAGGTTACTTAAATAAAAAGCCTTTTTTTTACCTTTTTTTATAAGATAATGAGTAAATGTTGGTATAAAAGCAGTAGATAATGCGCCTTCTGCAAAAAGGTCACGCAAAAGATTAGGAATTCGGAAAGCAACAAGAAAAGCATCTGCAAAATTTGTTGCACCAAGTAAAAACGCAAAAATTTGTTCGCGAATTAAGCCAAATATTCGTGATAAAAAAGTTGCAGAACTTATCCCTAATATTGAAGAGGTTTTGTTTTCTTTCATTGGTCAAAATCATTAAATTTATCAGACTCTTCAAAAAGATAATCTTCAAAATATTCTTCTTCTTCCTTACTTGCCATACCAGAAATATATATGCTTCTTTTTATTATACCTATAAAAAATCTTTCTTTTAATAATTTCATTATAGCTTCCACATCTGAAAGTTTATTGTAACTTTGATATTCTTTTACAAAGTTAAAGGTAAGTTCATATAAATAAAATGCTTTTTCAAATTCCAATTGATTAATCATCAGTGCAATTGTCCTTTGTATAGATAATGCCCATAATTCAATATCTGGCAAAAGATATTTATTTACAAAGGTTACATAAATATCAAATATTTTATCTTTACATTCATTTATATCTATTTCGCCATTCTTTTTTCTTTGTATTGTGTTTATAATAGTGTGATACATCTCTTTTGCAAGTTTTGTAAAATAATACCAATTTTGTGTATACTCTGATGATAGAATTTCTTCTATTTTTTTATTTAATTCTTCTCTATTCATTTGGAATAATCTTTTAGGTTTTTCTGTTTTGGCATATAGCTCTATATGTTTTGTAATAGATTTCCAATTTATTCTGTATCTTTTGGGTGTAATATTTTTCCTACTTAATAATTTTTTTAGTCCAATAAAGAAGTAAGGTGTTGTGTTAAGTTCTATGCTTGTTTTATAAGCATCTTCTATAATTTTAATAGCATATTCCTGGTTAATAGGTAAAAGAATATTTTGTTCAGATTTAAATTTAAAAAATTCTTCTATTTGCTTTTTTGAAACATTTTCCAATAATTCAAAATTTGCAATTCCTACAATTAAATCACAATAAAGTATTATATATACACATTTTTTATAATTCAGGAAATGGAGCGAGAATGTAAAGTTGTCTTGAATAGGGGTTATATATATATTATCAAAAGGGACAAGGGGTTTAAGTACTATTTTTGCACGAACTGATTTGTCTTTTCCAAGTTCAGGGGACTCAAGAATTTTTTTCTTTATATCTTGTGCAAGTTGAGATATTTCAGGGTCATTTTTAAATCTTTTTATCACTTTATCAAGAAAAAGCACACTTTCTGGATGTTTTATTGGCTCAGTAAATTTTATTATGGATTTTATTAATGGTTTTTGATTTGATTCTATTAAAAATTCATAAAGATTTAGAAGATTAACATCTTTAAGAGCAGACAAATTTTTTAAAACTTTTATACTATCATTAATATCACCAAAAGTAAATTCATTTAAAAACACAAGAAATTCAAATCTACTTTGAGTTCTGCCATCAAGCAAGAGCTTTGCAACATTTTTGCCAGCTTCCAATGTTTTGGAACGAGGTATTTGTTCAATAAATTCATCTATTTTATCGTATGCATTGTAGTATTCAAATACAGGTTCCATTACAATTAAAATAGGTATGGATATTTTTATCTTTTTTAAATATTTAAGTATAATTTGAGGAATTTTGGGGTCATTTAAAAGTTCAAGTATACGTGTAATTATCCAGCCTTTCTTTTTTTCGTTTACTAAAGGAAAAGCAAGATTTTGTGCAACAAATAAAAGAGTATTTAAGAATAATATTTTATCCTTTTTTACCCATTTGTTCTTCCATAATTCAATATCTTTATCTGTAATATAAGGTGTATGACTCAATTTTTCTAATTCTGCAATTATTTTTTTTCGTGTTAGAAATGTAGTATCAACTTTATTACTTTTTACCATTAAGCTTTCTCTTTATTATTTTATAAGCGAAATTATGATTTGGTGATTTAATTTGTTGTAAATTTCTTTATTCCCTAATTTTATACGGCTTAATTGTTGAAGATTAGATTTTATTTTTGCAGCATTTATATTTTCAAGTGCAATATTTGCTATATTTAACTGTTGAATTAATTTCCTCTGCTTACTTTCTGTATCTCTTATTTCTTTGGAAATTTTTTCTTTAAGTTGATTAATATTTTTAACTGACCGATAAAAGTTTATATCCTGTGGTATAATTGCTTTTAATAATAATTTATTATTAAATTTTGTATTCTTAGAAAGATTTATAAGAGTATTATAAATATTATTAATATTAGTATAAGAAGAAATATAACCCTTTGCTTTCTTTAATGATTCAATATATATCTGATTTACAGAATAATCAGTTTCTATTTTTTTTATTTGATTCATTATTGCTCTTATTTTTGAATCCTGAGCTTTTATTTGTATTTTTGCAATATTATTTTTATGTTCAACTGGCGTAACTTTCCCTTCTATTACAGAAGATATAATTTCATTTTTTGAAGTATTATTAATATTTTTTATACCGAATATTTCACCTGGTTTTATATTCATTTCAGCACCTCCTCCATTAGGTTGTTTCTTTCACAACAAAATATTGAAATTTATAAATTTTTATTGTCGGGAGATTGTTTATCCCGACTTTTTCCATTCGCAGAAGCAGGAGCAGTAATAAAAAAATGCCTATTCTTTGCTTATGTTTATACTAATGAATCTATAGGTTAACTACTGAATAAAAATTAAAACATATAATATAAAAAATAAAGTTTTTATATTCATTCTTTTTCGCTATTTTCTTCAATAATCTTTAAAATCTTTATTTTTCCACCCCATGGGCTTTGCATTTTTAATAATAAAGCTTTTACTTTAAGTATCTTTCCATTTTTTGAAATTAATTTTTTGATATTATGTTTATCCGTTAATCTATAACTTATTCGTGACCTTGATTTCCAGTTAGATACAATATAAACCTCATCTTTGCTATATACTTCTACTTTGCCATAAAGTATAATTTCCTTTTTCTGTGCCTTTTTCTTTTCTGCTTTTTTTTGAGCAGCACAATAAACTAATATTAGTAACCCTAAAACAAGAAATAAAAAAATTTTAACTCGCATTAAAGCTTGAAATTTCATTTCTACAAAATTAAAAATAATTCTAAATATCTATCTAAATATACATAAAAGAAACCCAATATCAAGTAAAAAATTAAAAAGTTACTCGTTATATTCTACTATATCATTTAATTCCCGGAAATATTCTTTATAGTCCAGACCATATCCTACAACAAATAGGTCAGGAATTTCAAAACCCTTATAATGGATTGGAACATATACTTTTCTTTTAGTAGGCTTATCTATTAAAGCACATACCTTTATATCCTTAGGTTTCTTAAATTCTTCAAGATATTTTATAATATAATCCAAGGTAATACCAGTATCAATAATATCCTCAACAATTAATACATTTTTATTTGTAATATCTATCTTTAAATCTTTTATAATTCGGATTTTTCCCTCACTTTTCGTTCCGTCATAGCTTGAAAAAGCAATAAAATCTATAATTGTTGGAATAGTAAGACGAGATGCAAGGTCAGCAAGAAATCTAAAACTGCCTTTTAAATTACAAATCAATACAACTTCACTATTTTTATAATCTTTTGAAATTTTTTTAGCAAGCTCCTTTATTTTCTTTTTAAGTGCTTTTTTTGATATAATGATTTTTCCTAATCTTTTATAATAATCCCTAACTTTCATAATAGTTTTAACTATTTATTGTAAAATTAATTAAAAGCTCAAATATTCAAAAAATATCTTTTTTATCGTTCTTTTACCATTAAATAACACATCAATAGAGGCACTTATCTGAGTAAAATTATCTGAATAGGTGCATATAATTGTGTCAATATAATTTAAATTTTCAATATTATGGGGATGTAAAAAGTTTATTACAATTATATTCTTGTTTTTCTTATATATCTTTTTTACAATATCTGTTTCTTTTTTATCTTTTAATCCAAAAATAATCATACAATTTTGTCTATTAGAAATATTCTTCAGTGTTAATTTTTTGAGAGGTATAAATTTTGCTTTTATACTATACTTCCTTACTGCATTAAATAATATAGGAGTTGAAGAAACAATAGTAAAAGAAAGGTCTTTAAATTGTTTAAATTTTGTTAAAGGAATTAGATTTTTTCTGTTTCGTATAATGTCTGTTGTAACAATTGATAAAGAGTAGGCTATAGATTTATGCTTTTCAGAATTTATAATATTTAATCTATTAGTATTTATTTTAAATTTTGGAATATGAAATATTCCGCCTGAGAAAATTTTCATTTTATTTAAATTAGAAAATAATAATGTTTTTGTTTCAATAATCTTTTTAATAGAATTTTCTACATCTTTTTTAAATTGTTTATCAGTATAATATTTTTTTTCAAGATACTTTACAATTTTTTTTATCTTGGGATAATCTTTATCTATAACTACGATATTTACCCCGGATTTAATTGCTCTGTAAGCCGCTTCTTCCAGATTAAATTGGGCAGTAATACCTTTCATACTTATTTCATCTGAAAATATAAGTGATTTTGCATTATTATATTCTAAAAGATATTTTTTTATTAAAATTTCAGAAAGAGTTGCTGGTAAATAATAATATTGCTTATAATCTTTATGTTCTCTTGATTCAATATATTTTACAATTGTTGGAACTGCTATATGTGCTGTCATTATGCCACACATATCACATTTACATAATTTGCGAAAAGGATAAACTTCATTGTTTATTACAACTTCATATTTAGCAGAATTTGTTAAAACTTCTATATGAGAATCACCTGAAACCCTTCCTTGTCCTGGATAGTGTTTTATAACAGGTAAAACATTAAATTTTATATGAGATTTTATAAATTCATTTGCCATAACAGTAACAAGCTGAGGGTCAGAAGAATATGCTCTTGGCCCTATTACCCAATTTTGTGAATTTAAATATAGATCAACTACAGGAGCGAAATTTACATTTACTCCAACTGCTGAAAGCTCAGATGCAATTATCTTTCCCGCAATATATGCATATCTTATTTCCTTTGTCTTACCTATTGCCATATTTGAGGGTGGGATTGTAAATCCTTTTTTTAAATGCATAATCCAGCCACCCTCCTGATCTGTTGCAATGAACATTGGAATTCCTTTATTATAGTGTAACGCAGTATTTTGAGCACTTACTATTAATTTATGAAGTTGTTTCGGGCTTTGATAATTTTTCCCAAAAATTTTTATATTTCCTATATGATAATTTTTTATAAAATTTTTAAGCTCATCATCAAATTCAGTAGAGGCGGGTGATATCATAAGAAGCTGACCAATCTTTTCAGTAGGAGATAATAGTGCCATAAAACATTCTAATCTTTGATTATGAAACCAAATAATACCTAAGGCAAGTAAAAGAAGCAAAAGACTAATAAGAAATATTATAACATATTTATTAAACAAATCCATACAAGATTCAATACATTAAAGCAAAATATATAATATTAATTCCCATTCTAATAGCAGCCTCCCGTTTTTCTTGTGGGTCATGGTGTACTTCCTCCTTCTCCCATCCATCCCCTATATCTGAATTAAATGCATAAAATACAACAAGTCGGTTATTTATAAATATTCCATATCCTTTAGGAGGCCCAGGATAATGTTCGTGGATTTTAGGTATTCCATGAGGAAAATCATAATAACAATGATAAATAGGATGCTCAAATGGCACTTCAACAAATACTTTATCAGGAAAAACTTTTTTCATTTCTCGCCTTAAATAAACATCTAACCCATAATCATCATTACAAAATAAAAACCCACCGTTGTATAAGTATCGTCTTAGCCGAATAACTTCCTCATCAGAAAATCTTATGTTCCCGTGCCCATTTATATAAATAAAAGGAGATAAAAATAAATCTTCGTCTGTAAGTGTTACTATCTTTTCTTTTGGATAAACTTTAAGACTGGTTCTTTTCTCTATCTTATCAAGAAGATTCCTTACTCCTGTAAGTCCATTATACCAATCCCCTCCTCCATTATATTTCACTACTGTAAAAATAAAATCGTAATCAGTATAAATATCTGAAAATCCATTCAATATAGATATTAGCACAAATGTTGTAATTAAGAAAAGTTTCATATATCTAATCTATACCTCAACTTCTATTTTTTATTTGCATTAAAATAATTTGAATTCCCATTTTTAGTTGCAAATCAGTATCTAAATCACAAAGTGGAGCTTTCTTTTTTTTATATTTTTCATTTTTAATAAGCTTTTTTATAATAATTTTGTCAAGATAAATATCGTCATTGTTTAAATTTTTAATTAATATATCAATATCCTTTGGAGTATAATTAGGATGCTCTTTCAAAAATTTTTTTATATAACCTTTATTTTCAATTTTTTTTATATCTTTTATTTCTCGTTTAGAAAGTTTGATTTGCTCAACTTTAATATCTGGTTCTATTCCTTTTTTATTAATCTGGCGTCCATTAGGGGTATAATAGAGAGCAGTTGTATATCTAAGTCCATATCCATCATCAAGGTCAATAACAGACTGAACAGACCCTTTCCCAAATGATTTAACACCCACAAGGATTCCACGTTTATGATCCTGAATAGCACCCGCAAATATTTCAGAAGCTGAGGCTGAACCGTGATTAATAAGAACTACAAGTGGCATATCATCTGGAATAAGAGTCTTTTCTCTATGAGCATAATAATCTTGATTTAAAAATGGGTTAAAAATACCTTTTCGTGTGCGAGTATATACTATTAACCCCTTTGAAATAAAGAAATCTACAATTTTTTCAGCTACATCCAAAAGCCCACCCGGATTGTTTCTTATATCTATTATTAAACCTTTTATATTCTTTTTCTTTAAATTTTTTATTGCTTTCTTTAGCTCCTTAGGAGCATTCTTATTAAAAGAGATTATTTTTATATATCCAATATTTGTTTTTATTACAGCAAACTTTACAGGTTTTAATTTGATAGTCTCACGTATAAGCGTATAATCAATAAGTTCATCCACATTCTCTCTTTCAATTGAAATAGTAACTTTAGTGCCTGGTTTGCCTCTGAGAACTTTTACAATCTCGTTAAGTTTGGGGTCTTTAACTTCTTCACCATTAATTTTTATAATTTTATCACCCGGTTGAATCCCAGCTCGTTCCGCAGGAGTATCTTCAATTGGTGAAATAACAGTTAATTTATTATCTCTTATCCCTATAACAATCCCTAAACCACCATATTCACCTTTTGTCTCTATTTGTAATTCCTCCCTCTGCTGAGGCTTGAGAAATGCTGTATGTGGGTCATTAAGACTTTTTATCATTCCATCAATTGCACCAATAAATAACTCTTTAGGAGACTTTTTTTCAATATATTCGTCTCTTAATTTCTGATATACTCTCTTGAAAATTTTAAAATATTTTTTTTCTTCCTCTGATTCTGATGAAGAAATAGAATAGACCGGAGTTAAAATAGTAAAAATAGAAAACAAAATAATAATAAAAAAATATTTTAAACGAGCTATATTAAAATTATAGAATTTCATTCTCTATTCCCCTTTTCTAACTATTTTTTTAAAATTAACACTTTAATATAGAAAGGCAAATTATTTTTATAAAACTTTTATTATATAATTTCGGCTATACAATTTGGGATTCATAATCTTTTGAAAAATTTTTATTGTTATAAATGAAAAAAATATTCCTATAAATCCAGCCAAAGCACTTATAAGTTCGGTTGGTTTTGTTTCAAATATTTTGTAGATATAAAATGAATATATAAGATAAAACACAAAGAAAAATATTACGGGCAAGATATAAAACAAGAAACTTATTTTTATTCTTGAAGGTAATGCGATATAGACCTCTACCTTGTCGTGCGGTTTTGCATTTACATTATTTAAAGCAATAACTTTTCTTTTAGTAGAGCTAAAATATATGCATGCTTCACAATGAGAACATTCTGGTTTTGCATCAATTAATATTTCTGCGAGATTCCCATCAATTTTTGATACATAACCCTGTTCAATCATTTCCTTGCATAAAACCTTAATAGGAAAAATGGATTAAGTGGCTTGCCATATCTTCTTATTTCAAAATGAAGATGTGGTCCTGTTGTAAGTCCTGTTTTACCAATATAACCTATAATTCTACCTTGACGAACCCTCTGACCATATTTCACCTTTATTTTTGATAAATGCCCATATCTTGTGGAATATCCACCAAAATGTTTAATAATTACCATCTTTCCATATCCCCTGTACCATCCAGCGAATATTACTTTTCCAGATTCAGCCGCCCTTACTGGTGTGCCGTAAGCATTTGCAATATCAATACCTGTATGAAATTCCCTGCGTTTAGTTATTGGATGTCTCCGCCATCCAAAACCTGAAGTAATTCTACCAAAAACTGGCATTAAAAATCTTCCAAGAAGACTTATCCTCTGCTTTAAATCAAATCTACCTTTAGGAATAAAAATATCTTCGCCTTCTTTAAGAGATTCATCTGAAAGCTCGTTTATGTTTATAATATCTTCTGCTGAAACTTTAAATCTTTTAGCAATACTTTCTATTGTTTCGCCAGGTTTTACTTTATAAAATATTCCATCTTTATTAGGAATCCTTATCTCTGTGCCCGGTTGAATTATATGAACATTCTTTAAATTATTTATACTTAAAAGTGTATCAATATTTAGTCCTGTCTTCTTTGCAATATTCCATAAACTATCCCCTGGCTTAATTTTATATAAAACAATCTTTAAGTCGCTATTAATACTCCCGCCACCTTTTCCACTATATTCTTCATTAAATTCTTTTATATCTTCAAGAAGTAACCTTGCAATCTTATCTTCCGGCGAGAGAGAATTTATATATTTCCCATTATAATCAGGCTTGGAAAAGAAAGAAAATATAATGAATATTACAATTACAAGTAATACAAAAAATAAATACCATCTTTTTCTTATCTTTATCATAGCTATACAACCCTATTCTCGTTAATGTTAAGTAAAAAATTTAATAAATTTTAAGTATTATGTCAATTTTTTTAATATTATTTCAGCAAAGAATTGATATTAAGGTTTTCAATAAAAAAAATAGGAGACAGCACGGAGAGACATTTTATTTTTATATATTATTTATTTATATTATTCCTAAAATTCTTTTACCTTCCTTAGAAATCATATCAGGGCACCAACGGGGCTCCCAAACTATATTTACCTTCACTTTTCCTACATCCTCTATACTTTTCAATGCCTTTTTTGCCATTTGAACAACATAAGAACCCATAGGACAGCTCGGGGTTGTAAGTGTCATATCCACATTAATATTATTATCATTAATTTCAACATTATAAATCAACCCAAGGTCAACAATATTTATAGGAATCTCTGGGTCATAAACTGTTTTAAGCTTTTCCATTACCATTTCTTTTGTTATCATTTTTTATACTCCTGTATTTAAAATTCAGCCGTAAAATATATGGTAGTAGCCAAGACTTTATGCCTTGGCTACTATTTTGAGCATCTCAATCTTTTTCATTTAGATACTTTTTCACTTTGCAAAGCTTTGTTTACATTCAAAACAATCTTCTCTAACGCCTCATCAAGAGTCTGTTTGTTAAGATTATATAGATCAAGTTCCGGTCCAATATATTTCCTATTTATTTCATTCCAATTAGGATGAAATGGTTCATAAACTACATTTTTAACAGACTCAAGCAATATTGCTTTATTTTTTGGTTTTTTCCCATCATAAGCAAAATGTTTGCTTGCTGCTATACTTATTCTTGCAGGTTGCGCTAAACCTGTATCACCAAGTATTGCCTGCCCATAATCACCTGCAAGACATTTTACAAGTTCCCAAGCTTTATCAGGATATTTTGTGGTTTTCAAAATAGCATACCCTGAACCACCTGTTCCAGTTTTTAGACCTTTTTTAGGGTGTCTTGGGAACGGCACAATATCCCAATCAAATGTAGTTATCTTTCTTAGCCTCGGAGTTTCCCATATACCTGAACCATACATTGCAAGCTTACCTGTCTCAAACATCTCAAGACCACCCATATCCATTGCCCCTGGTCTGGGTGATATATGATATTTCCACATTAAATCATGATAAAATTGAAGCCCTTCTTTTGAAGCTGGTAAATTAAGAATACATCTTTGAGGATTATTGATATTATCTACAAATCCTCCACCTGCACTATATATAAAGTTCATCATACACCATGTCCAAAAACCATATTGCGTTACAATTCCTTGCTCATTTTTCTTTGTTAATTTCTTTCCTATTCTTACTAAATCATTCCAAGTCCAATCATTTTTTGGATATTCCAATCCTTCTTTGTCAAATAAATCCTTGTTGTAATAAACACAGTTAAATGGGGCAGTATCTCGTGGAATAACATATATCTTCCCTTCGCGAGTAAATCTTCTTACAACATCAGGATAAAAATCTTTAATATCAAATTCTTTATCCTTTTTTATAAATGGCGTAAGGTCCATAAGTACATCTTTAAAGTAAAAATCTACAAATATGTTTACCTCCATAAATATTACATCAGGTGCATCTCCACCAGCTATCTGTGTTAAAAGTCTTTGAACATATCTTGAAGTATCACCACCAATAGGCACATGTTGTAATATAACATATAAATCATCTCTTTTTTCATCCCAGGGTTCAACTGTGTTTTTTATTATCTCAATTTCTTCTGTACTACCCCAGAATGCCAATGTTATAGGAACACCTTTCTTTTGTTTTTTGCTACAGCTTGATATAACTATAGCAAATGAAATTACAATAGTTATCAAAAGAAATATTTTCCTCTTGTTCATTTTAACCTCCTTTTTATTAAATTTTATCACAGAGACATAGAAAGCATAGAAAATTTATTATCTGTTTCTTTAATTCCTGTGCTCTCTATCCCTCTGTGACTTTTATTCATTAATTAGCTCCTTTTTAAAGCAAACCTTTGTAAAGATTTAAATCTTTACAATTTTAAATTATTTATGTGGTAATAAATTTATATTAATAATTTTTAATTTCAAGCTTTTTTTCTATAAAGATATTTCAGAAAGTATTCGGTAATTTAAGTGGCAAAAGGCACAAAATTTTACGGCTTTCGGACCAGTAATTTTGACAGTTCAATCTTTATTGCTGTAAAAAAACTACTTGACATCTTCTTTAAATGTGATATAATATATATAATATATAGAAAATACAAAAATAAAAATGCTAAATGAAAATGTTTTAATTGTTTAATTTTTTGTCTTTTTATTTGAAATGGTTATATTAAAA
>Ga0164318_10004492_pt1 | contig 13423 bp, 15 predicted proteins | sample GuaBasSedimGuay9_FD_113734 | JGI IMG/M metagenome (GOLD analysis project Ga0164318, IMG submission 113734) | Subseafloor sediment microbial communities from Guaymas Basin, Gulf of California, Mexico - Guay9, Core 4571-4, 0-3 cm | ecosystem: Environmental > Aquatic > Marine > Hydrothermal vents...
AAAATATTAATAACTACCCATTTGTTTTCGGATGAACCACTCTACTGACATTATTAAAATAAGTAGAATCATAATTATTGGATAATTAATAATATCTTTATATTCTAAAGTCTGGGTTTCAATATTTACAATATCTTCACGATTATTAATATCATCAATCAAATATTTATAATTATCAGAAATATAGAATTTAGCATTTGATTTTAAAGCCATTTTGCGTAATAAATCATGATTTGCCAATAAATTAGTCCCTTCAAGTTCAACGGCATCTACATAGAACTTTCCTCGCTTAATAAAGTTTTTGTTATTATACTTTACTTGAGCCTTATAAGTATATTCTCCCCTAGGCAATCGCCCAGCCAACACAGAATATAATTGACCATCATTAGAAAAAGAGAAGTTATATTTATTGGAATCCTGATTACTAATTACTAAATCTATCACAACATTATTTAATGCCTCGTATGATGCATTATAGAATTGGGCGTTAAACACCACATCATCAAACTCTTTATACTGAGCCTTATGTTGTACGTCAAAGCGTTTAATATTTTTCTGAATAGACACATAACGTATTAGCTTGAGAATAAAACTGTCAAAATTTATATGAGAATTATTTTCCATAAAATCATACATACGCCAGCGCCATATTCCTTCTCCTAATATAAAGGCACTACGTTTACCACTATTTTCTGAAATACAAACCTGAGGATATTTTGTGGCAACCGATCCTATTTGTTGGTAAAATATTGTTCGTATGGAATTATATGTTTTATACCTTCCATAAAGTGAGTATAGCGGAGGATATAAAGAGATTTGACTTGCTAATTCTTCTGGAATAACAAATTCAGCAAAGTCCGTATTTACTATAGATGTGGACTCTATAAAAGACTGTTTTTTACTCTCAATACTAATTCCTGCTTTCATTGCATTAAAGAAATGTATACCACTCTTTGCTCCCAGAATCCATAAAGCAGGTATACCTTCAATTTTCATCTTATTAATTATGCTTACACTTCTCACATTATTATCTGGAATTTGATGCATTATAATAAGAGAGTAATCCTTAATATCTTTTTTAAATTTATAGACATTACTTATTTCCAATTCATATTCATCACTCTTCTTAATACTATGTTGCAATGCTGCAATATCAGGATTAGGGCTCGTATATAGCAATAAAACCTTTTTCTTACTTCCTAGTACTTCTACATTAACTCTTGCTATATTATTTAGAATATTCCTTTCGTTATCAATTTCCTGAATATATATTTTATAGGTTTTAAAACCTGACTTTTTCTCTTTAATAAAAAATCTATGTTTCAGAAAATCATTATTGCTATCAAAGTTTAATACATTAGTATGTATAATTTTGCCATTGGAAGTAACAATTAGCTTAGATTTCTTTCCTTTTAGCATTTTTGCCGAAATGCTAACTTCCATTGGAAATTTATTCTTTATATAAACAGTTTTATTTACAAGAACTTTCTCAATGGCAATATCGTGATGCATAATAGTATCTCCAAAACCAAGTGTATAAACTGGAAATTTGGAATATTTTATGGAATAAATAGGGTTATTTCCTACATTATATATTCCATCGCTAAGAAATACTATTGCTCCAATATTATTATACTTATACTTTTCTGATATCGATTTTATTGCTCCATTTATGTCTGTACGTAAATTTGAATATGTGTTTTCTTCAGTTATTATTTTAATCTTATTTCCAAAGGAGTAATTTATTATATCAAATTTTTCACTAAAGCCCTTATTTAGTTTTTCTAATATCGAGTTATTATACTCCTTTAGCTTATCTTGTTCGCCCCAAAGTGTCATTGACTTAGAATCATCCGTAACTATAATTATTTTAGCTTTTTCTACCTTAGTTTGCCAGCTAATTAATAATGGTGACAATAATAAAAAACCTAAAACTGAAAAAACTATAAATCGAAATGATGCTAAAAGAAAATTTACCCAATTGGAAAATTCTTCCTTGGAATTTTTGAAATATAATAATGCTGATAATGCAATACTCAGTATAATTACTGGCAACATCCACCATAAGCTATAAATGGAACTTATTTCAAACATTTACAATTATTGTTTTGTATATATATTATTAGAATAATTCCTCTTTCATTTTCATTTTATACCATATTATTAAAATAAAAGAAAGATATGCAAATATAAATTTGTTAATAATACATTCTTATATAACTTTGCATTTTTAATGAACATATTATACATATGAGTGATATTGGAGATAAAATTGCAAGTATAAAAGGCCAACTACCAGAGCAAGTGCGCCTTGTAGCTGTTTCTAAAACCAAACCTATTGAGGATATACAAACTGCCTATGATGCAGGACATAGGATTTTTGGCGAAAATAAAGCTATCGAATTGCAGGAAAAAGCAGAAGCTCTTCCTGATAATATCCATTGGCACTTTATTGGCCATTTGCAGCGCAATAAAGTGAAATACATTGCTCCTTTCGTAAAGCTAATTCATGCTGTGGATAGTTTGCGATTGCTAAAAGAGATTAATAAGGAAGCTTTGAAAAATGATAGAATAATCTCCTGCTTACTGCAGTTTCATATTGCTAGTGAGGAAACTAAGTTTGGCCTTGATATTAAAGAAGCTGCAGAGCTTTTATCTTCTGACGAATATAAGTCAATGAAAAACATTAAGATTACTGGCGTTATGGGAATGGCAAGCAACACCTTTGATACTGAATTAATTAGAGCTGAGTTTCAACACCTATTAAACATATTTCAAAGTGTAAAATATAAGTTCTTTCTTGATGATATTTTCTATCGCGAAATATCAATGGGCATGTCAAACGACTACCAAATTGCAGTGCAGGAAGGGAGCACATTAGTTAGAATTGGCAGCTCTATTTTTGGAGCAAGAAATTATAATAAGTAGATTATTATTGGTATTAGTAATAAGAATATCAGCATCAAATAATCTATATCTGCAAATGCATATTTTTAGTACATTTGCTGTTTAATTTTTGATTATAATAATATTTAAAACATATAAAAGTGGATTTATTTAAAAAAGTACTCGATCGTCCTGGAAGCCTAGGAAAATATCAGAAAGAAGCTCATGGTTATTTTGCTTTTCCTAAGTTAGAAGGAGAAATATCATCAAGAATGATGTTTCGTGGTAAAGAAAAATTAGTTTGGAGTTTGAATAATTATATTGGCTTAGCTAATCACCCTGAAGTAAGAAAAGCTGATGCTGAAGCAGCAGCAGAATTCGGAATGGCTTATCCTATGGGCGCAAGAATGATGTCGGGTCAAACTAAATTTCACGAAGAGTTAGAGAATAATCTAACAGACTTTGTTCAAAAAGAGAAAACTTTTCTACTAAACTATGGTTATCAAGGCATTATGTCAATTATTGATTCTATGGTTGACCGTAACGATGTAGTAGTTTATGATTCAGAATGCCATGCGAGTATTATGGATGGTATCTTTTTGCATAAAGCTAAAGGTGGAAAAAGTTTTGTTTATCCACATAATGATATTGTAAGAGCTGAGAAAATGCTCGGTTTTGCTACAAAACGTGTTGAGGAAACTGGCGGTGGTATTTTACTAATTACCGAAGGTGTATTTGGCATGGCTGGTGATATGGGTAAGCTTGATGAACTATCGGCATTGAAGAGTAAATTTGATTTCCGTATGCTAGTTGACGATGCTCATGGCTTTGGTACTATGGGTGATACTGGTTTTGGTGCTGGGGAACATTTTGGAGTTCAAGATAAAATAGATTTATACTTTAGTACATTTGCCAAATCAATGGCAGGTATTGGAGCATTTATTTCTGGTGACGAAAAAATTATCGATTTTTTAATGTATAATATGCGTTCTCAAATTTTTGCAAAATCATTGCCAATGCCAATGGTAAAAGGTGCTATAAAGCGTCTAGAGATGTTGCGCACTATGCCTGAGCTTAGAGAGCAATTATGGAAAGTAGCTAATGCATTACAGAAAGGTCTTAAGGAAAATGGTTTTAATATTGGTATTACAAATTCTCCTGTAACTCCTGTTTATCTAGAAGGTGGAGTTCCTGAAGCTACAAACCTAATCTTTGACCTTCGCGAAAAGCATGATGTATTTTGCTCGGTAGTAGTATACCCTGTTATTCCAAAAGGTGAAATTCTATTGCGCCTAATACCAACAGCAATACATACTATAGAAGATGTAAATTATACTATTGAAGCATTTAAAGCTGTAAAAAGCAAACTTGACTCTGGCGAATATGCTAGTATGACAATGGTTGATGCTAATAAATAGATTATAATAAATTATAATATCAAAGCCCCAATGGATTTAAAATCTGTTGGGGCTTTTTTGTGTTTTGGGAAATGTATCACGGGCATCTTGCCCGTAGATCTATTGGAATTACATTTATACCTTATAATAACTACGGTCTGGAAGACCGTGTTACAGAAAAATGCATTTCGGGCATATTCCCCCGTAGATTTGAAGTGTATCTCGGGCATCTTGCCCGTAGATCGATCTATTGGAATTATATTTATACCTTATAATAACTACGGTCTGGAAGACCGTGTTACAGAAAAATGTATTTCGGGCATATTCCCCCGTAGATTTGAAGTGTATCACGGGCATCTTGCCCGTAGATCTGTTGGAATTACATTTATACCTTAAAATAACTACGGTCTGGAAGATTGTGTTACAAAGAAGGCCGTGTTACATGTAAATGCATCTCGGGTATCTTGCCCGTAGATGAATTGTGATTGGAATAATAAACCTTACTATACATTTTCAATTATAGCATTATTCAGGAAATCATTCATTGGTTTAAGAGTACTAAAGCCATTAATAACGTCCTTTGCAAAATTAGCTGATACTATTTCCTCTTTAGAAATTGAATGCCCCACAGCAAAACTCTTATATTTCAGCCATTCTATTGCATCACAATCCTTTGGGAAATCTCTAGGGCCAGTTTTTAGCTTATCGGGCATTAGCGTAGGAAAATACTCTTTAAAACTGTCATTAAGAACTATCTTTTCATAATCCTTAAAAGAGTAGTACATCTCTTGCCTAATTACTTTCAAATAATCCTTATCTGGGCGATATACGCCACCACCAATAAATGAAGCACCAGGCTCTAAATGAATATAATAACCTGCCATTGGCGACTTACGACCACCATTAGCTAAGAAAGCTCCAAAATGATTTTTATAAGGAGCCTTATTCTTAGAGAAACGTACATCGCGGTATATTCTAAAGGTATAATCCTTAGCTTTTGTAAAATGAAAACTTGGATCAATAATTTCAAGTTGATTGCCTACAAATTCAAGAAATTCTTCAAAATCATTCTTGGCATCCAAATAAAAAGATTTATTATCAGTATACCATTCACGGTTATTATTTTTCTCAATAGTCTCAATAAAATCAAAAACTCGTTTTAATTGAATATTTTTCATAAAGTATAGTTTCATACAAATGTACTATTATTTATTTCACTTATTTATTAATTACGAGGTATATAAAATGATAAAATACACATTTACCACTACTACTAATTCAATATTTATTTGTATCTTTGTGAGTGTACAATTCTATTCAAAGGGTATTCAATAATGAAAAAAGTAAAAATAAAGTACTATTCAGCATACAATGCAATAATATTGAGCCTTTTAGGAATATTGGGATTGACATCATCATGCGAAAAAATAGGCATTGACCCTGTTGCTGAATATGGTGTACCTTCAGCTAAGTATATTGTAAATGGTAATGTTACCAATAGTACTGATAATACTCCTATTAAAAATATTAGAGTAGTAATGAAAGGAGATACAGCATTTACTGATAATAGTGGAAACTACAATATCGTGGATAACTATGGCTTCCCTGGAAATCAAAAAATAGATATTGAGTTTGCAGATATTGATGGAGCAACAAATGGCAATTTTCATAATTTAGATACCGTTGTTGAATTTAAAAATCCTGAATACACTAATGGCGATGGCAACTGGTATGAAGGTGAAACTTCCAAGGAGTTCAATATAGAATTAGATAAGAAATAATGTCTGTAGCAGATATTTCCATTAAAAAACGAATCGGTCTCAAACTATACAAACAGTATAAGAAAAACGCCACAAAACTTCATAAACTCAATTATATTTTCTGGGAATGCACTCTTAGATGTAATTTAAACTGCTTGCATTGTGGTAGCGATTGCAAGAAAGATGCTCATGTGCCAGATATGCCCATTACTGATTTTATTGGCGCAATTGATAAACTCAAAGACATAGTTGATCCCAATAATACAATGATTGCTATTACTGGTGGCGAGGTGTTATTACGTAAAGATATTGAGGATGCAGGTCGTGAACTATATAAAAGGGGATTCCCTTGGGGCATTGTTACTAACGGAATGCTACTTAGCAAGGAACGCTTAAATAGTCTTTTGAATGCTGGTATGCGCGCTATAACTATTAGCCTAGATGGTCTTAATGATTCTCATAACTGGCTCAGAAACAATAAGCACAGTTTCGAAAAAGTAATATCTGCAGTAAAGCTTCTACCACAAGTAGAGAATCTTAAATATGATGTGGTAAGCTGTATAAATACTCAGAACTTTGATGAACTAAATGAACTTAAAAACTTACTTATAGAAATTGGCATAAAAGAATGGCGTGTTTTCACCATCTTTCCCATTGGTAGAGCCAAGGTAAACGATTTATTGCAACTTAACCCACAGCAATTTAAAGCCTTATTTGATTTCATTGCCCAAACTCGTAAGGAAGGTAAAATTGATATGAGCTATGGCTGCGAAGGATTTTTAGGAAACTACGAAAAAGAAGTAAGAGACGATTTTTTCTTCTGCCAAGCAGGAATTAACATAGCATCAATACTTGCAGACGGCTCTATTTCTGCATGCCCCAACCTAAGAGAAAACTATAAGCAAGGCAATATTTACAAAGATAATATTGCTGAAGTATGGGAGAATAAATATCAAATTTTTAGAGATAGAAGTTGGACCAAAACTGGCATTTGTGCTGATTGTAAAGAGTATGAATACTGCGAAGGAAATGGGCTTCATTTACGTAATGAAGAAACTGGAGAACTAGCTTTTTGTCATTTGCAAAGAATTGAAGAAGGGGAATAATAGAGAATAATGAATTAAGAATGAAGATTGAAAAATAAGAATTAATAATTACTTATTTTACTAACTTTGCACACTTAAATTTCAATTAGATGCAATATTATATTTTTTCTGGAGAGATGCGTAATATAGATGATGGTATTAGCATAAAAAACAGAGCTTTTCGCTATGCTGATGGCTTATTTGAAAGTATGTTTTTTACCAATAATAAAATCATGTTTCTCGACCTACATTATAATAGGTTGCTTGAAGGTATGAAGTTATTACAGATTGAAACTTCTAATCTACCCGATAAACAACAGCTAATTGATAAGACTAGAGAACTTATAAAAGCAAATGGGATTGAATCTGCTGCAAGAGTCCGCTTGCAAGTATTTAGAAAAGATGGTGGCTTATACCTACCTGATACCAATGATTGTGAATATTTATTAGAAGCTACTGCCATAGATAACAATGAGTACACTCTTAATACCAAAGGCTTGCATATTGGGATTACAACTAAGATAAAACAGCATAAAAGTATTTTCTCGAAAGTAAAAACCATTGCAAAGCAAGAAATGATAATAGCAGCATTGGATGCAAGAGAAAACAAATGGGACGATGCCATTTTAACAAATACTTCTAATAATATTACTGAAACTAGCAGCTCAAATATATTTGCCGTAATTAATGGAAATTTATATACACCACAAATAGACGATGGAATACTAGATGGAATAATGCGTCAGATGGTGCTTAAAATTGTTGCCGAAAATAATATTCCTATAATCGAAACTTCGCTTACTGAGGCTAATTTGGAAGCAGCTGAAGAAATTTTTATTACCAATGCAGTAAAAGGTGTACAATGGGTTGTTGCATTTGGCAACAAACGTTTTTTCAATAATATGAGCAAAAGAATTATTTCACTACTTAATAAGAAAATCTATGAATAAAGTAGTTTTGCTTCTTGGTGGAAATATGGGTAATAGAAGTGAGTTAATTAGAGATTCTTTGCTAGAGATTAGTAAGTTAGGAAATATTGTTTCCAAATCAGAAATATATGAAAGTGAAGCTTGGGGTTTCGAAAGTGAGAACAATTTCTTAAATATATGTATAGAATTAGAAACTGAAAAAGATGCTTTGGAAATATTAAAACTCACACAAGCAATTGAAGTGCAAACAGGAAGAAAGAAGCAAAGTAATGCTTACGCTTCTAGAAAAATGGATATTGATATTTTGTTTTATAATTCTGAGATTATAAAAACAGAGAATTTAATTATACCTCACCCCCGTTTACACGAAAGAATGTTTACTCTAATTTGCCTGATGGATATTGTTCCAAATTTTAATCATCCGGTTTTAGAAAAAAGCATAAAAGAACTATTAAATGAATGTAATGACACTGTAAAAGTATGGCAATATAAGAATGACTAATATAGATAATACATACCAGTTTATAGCAATAGAAGGCAATATTGGCGCAGGAAAAACCTCCTTAGCTAAACTTATTGCAGAAAAATGTAATGCCAAATTAATTCTTGAGGAGTTTGAGGACAATAGCTTTCTTCCAAAATTTTATAAAGATCCTGAGCGATTTGCATTTCCTTTAGAATTATCATTTCTTGCTGAGCGATTTCAGCAGCTTAAAGATAAACTTGCTTCTAAAGATATGTTCAAAACATTTACTATTGCCGATTATTTTATTAATAAATCCCTAATATTCTCTCGCAAAACATTGCAAACTGATGAGTTCAAGCTATATAATACATTATTTGAAATTATAAATCAAAGCCTGATAAAACCTGACCTTTTGGTTTATTTATATGCTAATGTAGACACTTTACAAAGCAATATCAAAAAGAGAGGTAGAGATTATGAGCTAGAAATTAAGGATGAATATTTAGAAAAAATTCAGAATAGCTATTTTGAATTTATAAAACAGCAAAATAATCTTAGAATTTTAATAATTGACACCAATAATCTTGACTTTGTAAATAATAAGGAGCATTTCGAATATATATATTCCTTAATATTTAAGGATTATTCGGTTGGTGTTCATAGAATTGAAGCTAAATATGAATAATAGTAGCATAAGATATGAAGAAGCTATAGTTTGGTATCTCAATTATGAATTAGGTTCGTATGAAATACACAATACTGACACCATTGATTGCGTGCTCCAATCAAATATTGATATTGAAAATTACCTATCTATTTATAAACAGATTGGTGGTGCCTGGCAATGGTCCGAAAGATTAATAATAAATAGAGAAGAACTGCATCACATACTCGCAAAAGACACTACAGAAGTATATTACGTTTATAGTAATGAGGATATAATTGGATATTTTGAGTTAGATTTTTCCATTAAGCCAGAGATAATATATTTTGGCTTAACACCAAATACAATAGGTAAAGGCTATGGGAAAACAATGATGTTTGCACTACTAAATATATTAAAAATTAGAAATATAAAGGAAGTAATGCTTCATACTTGTTCTAATGATAGTAAAAGAGCATTAAGCTTTTATCAGAATTGTGGATTTAAAATTTATGATGAAAAAATAGAGAAACAGACTATAATTAAAGAGTAGCTTTTATTGCTATCCTATCTCCCATTTTAATCTCAGTTTCCAAGCCGTTTCTAGTATTTTCAAGAAGGTCGTTATCAATTATAATACTTCCTTTCTTAAAGAACAACACCACTGTTGATCCGCCAAATTTAAAATAACCTTTTTCTTCTCCCTTAATAATGGAATTATCGCTATAAGTATTTATCATACTACCAACCATAGTTGCCGCAACTTCTGACATAATAACATCACCAAACTCAATAGTGCTAATTACACTATAACTTCTTTTATTTAAACTAATTAGCTCAACTTTTTTACGCAATGCAATTGGCGATACCGAATAATAATCACCATTTATAAGTGTATCGATACTAATAATGCCACTTACAGGAAAATGATATCGGTGGTAATCTGTTGGACAAAGGCGAATTATCATCAAACTACCATCGGCATACATATCTGAAAGGAAAGGATTCTGAAAAAATGTTTCTACATTAAACTTATAGCCTTTTACTATAAAATCTTCATTCTTTATGTTAGAATAAGCTAACACTTTTCCATCAGCAGGAGATACTACTGATAATGAATCAGCATCAATATCACGCGCATCACTTCTTAACTTACGATAAAAGAAGTCATTAAAGCTATCGAACTCCTGCTTTTGACAAATGCTTAAATCTATATTATAAGTTTCCACAAAGCCTTCAATCTTTTTATTAGAGCTAGGTTTATCCATTTGAGAACCATACCAATCAGAAAGGAATTTGCGTTTAACCAAAGTAGATGTAGTAAGCTCACCAATGGGATTATTATAAAGCCAAGCTAACCAAGCTTCACCATACACTTTCTCGGTTTTAAGCTCACCAGAGCTTCTTTCAATATAATTAATAGCAATATTATTACTACCAAAAGGGATTAAGGCAATAATCACTATTGCCGCAATAGTAATTAATATACCTCTATACAGAATTTTTATTTTCATAAATTGAATATTAAAGTGCAAAAATACAAATAATGCAGTTTCAATTAGAAAATAAGAAATTATTGATTAGTAAAACTTCTAAATAATAAACTAGTTAATTATTATTTTACATAAAAACCCGAACCAATAAAATAATCTGTATTTGGAATTCGCATTACATAAGTAACTTTAATTTGTTCATCTCCTGTAGCTGGATTATTCCAATAATATTGATAATATCCTGAACCAGAACCTTTGGCAATATTAATCATATCCTGAATTATGTAAGCCCCCTTATTATCCTGTATGTCATAGTCATTTTGCCCTTGGTGAGATGCATCAGCCCCATGAGCTATATTAATTCCATCTAAATCGTTTATAAAGAAATAACCAGAACCATTGTCAAAGAAACTGATATGGTCAACCATTGTTTGGCAGAATTGGACAACACTATTCTCATCGGTATATATACTATCCAAAATTCCAGATATTCCTTTTGCCATTGTAGAAGTTACCTGCAATAAAACTTCTTTTTGTGCATCAAAAGGTTCGTACAACTTTTCTGGAGGATCGCCATAAAAACCAGTACCAATAAACCAGTCTGCAGAAGGTATCAATGTAACAAAGCTTAGTTTTCGCTCAATGGCTCCAGTAGATGGTTTTTCACGATAATATTCTACAAATCCAGAACCCTTATACCTAACAGTTTCCACCATTTCTTGAATAAAATATTTCCCATTTATATCTTGAATATTAATTCGGGAAGTGCCTATAAGTGCATGATTTACAATAGCAACAACCCATGCGCCATCTAGTGTTTCAACGAAAAAGTAACCTGAATTATCATCATAAAACCTAGCCGCATCAACAAACTCCTGACTAAATATCGCTCGATTTGTACTATCCGAAATCAATTCAGAAAAAACAGTTTCAAAACCGGTGGCCACATTTGTGGTATTAGTCTCTACAATAGCTTTATCAAGTTCGTATTGAGAAACCATATAATTTGGAGCAATATCTTCTGGTTCTATAATTTCTTCGCATTCACACGAATAAAAATTAGTTAACATTATTATTGATAATAAAATGCTAATAAAAGTTTTTATTGATTTCATGGCTTTATGGTTTAATTATTAATCTATAATGAAAAATTATGTACTAAAAAACTAAATTTATTGGTAATAAATTGAATTATTTCTGTTAATAAACTCTGTTTGGTGTTAGTTATGATCGTTCTATTTTTTCTAAACAATTCAATAGCTGCGTAGGCTGAATCTAATAGAATCTTTTAGATTTTGATTTGCTTTTATGTATACAAAAGTTATAAGTATCTATTTATCCAACAAATATAAGTAATATTCCAGCGAAATGCAAGATTTATCTATTATTATATTATTTAGTTAAAAGAATAATACCTATTAGAACTTAGGAAATACATCTGCGAATACTATAGTTTAAGATAGAATTTTAAATAGTACTTTTGTAAACGTAAATAATTTTTAACAAATAAACTTATACCTAATGCAGTTTCAAATAGATAATAAGGAGTATATAGAATTAAACAAACTATTAAAGATTCTAAATTTAGTAGAAAGTGGCGGTCAAGCAAATATGTTTATAACAGAAGGCGAGGCTATTGTAAATAATGAAATTGAAACTCGCAAAAGAAAAAAACTTAGAGTAGGTGATATTATTGAATTTAATGGCTATACAATAGAAATAACAAAATAATAAACTCTATAGTTATATCAAAATGACAAAATAATAATAGCCTAATAACTTAATATTATGCTACTTACAATTATTCTCCATATCAAACTTAGCCTCTCCACTACCAAGGGCCGAGGATTGTTTAAAATCTTTACACGCAGCAGCATTATTTCCAGACTTTAAATACACTTTACCACGTAGTGCATAATAGTTTGCATTATCTGGCGATTGTACTAACAAGTAATCGTAATGACTTAATGCAATCTTATATTTTTTAAGCTCAGTAGCAGAAATAGCCGCATTCTTATGAGCGCCTTTATGACTTGGCAAATACGACAACACCTTATCAGCATCTTTTAATGCATCATTATATGACCTCAGTTTAATACTTACATTAGATCTATATAAATAAGTATAGGCATTGTCATCCTTTAGGCTTATGCTTTTATCAAAATCTTCTTTTGCTTTTCGGTACTCACTAGTTCTATAATATAATTGTCCTCTATTGGTGTAAGCCTGGTAATTATTAGGAGTTTTTTTAATTACTACAGAGAAATCTTGGATAGCTTTTTCTGTTTCGCCAACTTTAGTATAGCATACACCACGTTGATAATATGCCAAAACTAAATCCTTATCTTTCTTGATTGCTAAACCAAAATATTTTATTGCTTCGTAATTATCATTTGATAATACCTTAACCATACCAAGTTTATAATCCATATTATCGGATTGAGAAACTGCATATTTTGATGATAATAAGAATAAAACACTAAAAACAAAAACTATATACTTAAAACTTTTCATACTTAATCTATAACTTTATATAAATTCTTTATTATACTAATATACAACATAATAAATTGAGTAAAATATTACTAACTGCAATTTTGTCATGCTATATATTTGGCAAAAATAAGCTATTTTATATTAAAACTAAAATAATTTTATATCATATTATTCTAGTATTAAATACTGTAATAACAAAGTATAAATATTGTATATTTGTATTGTTCAAATGACAAATATGAGAACTTATTTTAAAATATTATTTTTA
>Ga0164318_10004493_pt1 | contig 13423 bp, 18 predicted proteins | sample GuaBasSedimGuay9_FD_113734 | JGI IMG/M metagenome (GOLD analysis project Ga0164318, IMG submission 113734) | Subseafloor sediment microbial communities from Guaymas Basin, Gulf of California, Mexico - Guay9, Core 4571-4, 0-3 cm | ecosystem: Environmental > Aquatic > Marine > Hydrothermal vents...
GAGGGCGTCGGCGGCCGAGGCGAGGTCCCCGTCCTCTCCCGCCGAGCGCACCCCTTCGTAGAACAGCCGCATCGCGTCCTCTATCGCTCCGCCGTGGAACCGGTTTATCGCGAGCACTCCGGCCGCTATCGAGGCGTTCAGCGCCGCCCCCGTGGAGGCCACCGTCCGCGCCGCCAGCGCCGAGGGCGGCGTCACGCCGTGGTCCACCGCCGCCACCAGCAGCGCGTCCAGAAGCTCGGCCTCCTCCCGCGACGGAAGCTCGCCCCGGAAGGCCAGGAACACCACGTCCGCGAAGCGGAGGCGTCCCATCAGCTCGTCTATCCTGTATCCCCTCAGCCTTATCTCGTCGGGCTCGATGCGGGTGATGCCCGTGGGCCACCCGGAAGAACCGTCGTTTCGAGGCATGGCAACTCCTTTCAGGTGGTGTAGTTTATCCGATTCCGGCGGGCTTCAACAAAAAAAGCCCCTCACTCCCCCCACGGCCAGGGCAGCGAGAACAGCTCCTCGCTCCCACCCAGGAACCCCCGCTCCTCCACCTCCGCGGGCCGCGGGAAGAACACCCACACCAGGAAGCCCCGCCCGCCCGCGTTCCGCTCCACGGCGAGCCCGAATCGCAGCACCGCGCGCGCCCGCCCGAACGACGAGGCGGCGGGCGGCATGGGCTTTCCCTCGAACAGCCCCGTGACCCCCCAGCCCAGCGATTCCGTGCGCCATTCCCCCTCGCCCCCCACCCTCACCGCGCCGTGTTCGGGCACCGACTCCGGGGCCGGGAGCTCCGGCACCCTCACCGACAGCGTTCGGAAGTAGGTCAGCGCGTGCACGTGCGGCGAGGAAGCCGCCCCCCGGTATCTCACCGGCGCGGCGGTCGAGGTGGTGAGGTCGAACAGGTCCGGCCGCCGTTGGGACCGCAGGAAGGCCAGCCTTCCCAGCGGGGGCTCGGCGTCCTCCAGGGCCGCCACGCGGGAGCCTATTTCCTCCTTGTCGAGCGAGGGCATCTCGAAGGCCATTCCCCGTTCCGCCGTGGAGTGAGTCGAGCGGAAATCCTCCAGCACCGCGAGGCAGCATTCCACCGCCGAGCGGGCCGCGAGCATCGCCAGGAACTGCTCCCGCCCGTCCTCCGCCGCCCGCGAGGCCGACCACGCCGGAAGCAGCGCGGCCGCCGCCGCGAGGAAGATGACCGCCATCAGCCCCAGCACCAGTATGAGCACCGCCCCCCTCTCACGGCGCATCTTCGCCCTCCCCGTCCAGGTAGAGCAGAAACACCGCCTTCAGCCTCGACGAGGGCCGGTCCCGCTCCAGGGATATGCGCGCGAACCGCCCCCTTTCGAGCGGCGTCTCCCTCACCTCGCACGAATCCAGCTCCCCCGCCAGCACGCCTTCCCCCTCCGGCGCCCCCCGCGTCCTGAGCGCGAAGTCCCCGCCGCTCTCCACGCTCTCCCAGCCGGGGGCGGCTCCGTCCGTTCCGGCGCGCCACGACTCCTCCAGCGTCCAGCACAGCACGTCCAGCACCGCCCGGCAGGACGAGGCCGCCCTTCCGCTCCGCTCCGCGGCCTCCATCACCCCCGACGCCGCCGACGCCGCGCAGACCAGCAGCACGGCCGACACGCCCAGCGCCACCATGAGCTCCACCAGCGTGAAACCTCTCCGGCCCCTCATCTCCCGTACCTCGCGAACGGGAACGCCAGCCATCTCCCGCCCGGCGTTCGAACCCACACCACCCAGCACCGCGCGGGCGGTCCCTCGATGGAGGGAGCGAAGGCGAGCTTCACCCTCATCCCCGTGAAGGCGTCGGTGAAACATCCCTCCGGTCCCGCCGGAGCCTCGTACAGCAGCCCGGCCGCGACCTCCGCCGTCCGGGGGACGGCCTCGGGATCGGACACCTCGGGAAACGCCAGCCGGAAGCGCTCGGCCAGCGCCGCCCCGTCCGCGTCGGCGGGCAGGCTCTCCAGCAGGGAGACGTACCGCAGCGCCACGGCGGAGGCGGCCGCGGTGTCCTCGGCCTCCGTCGCGTAGCGCAGCGCGGCGGGTATCCCGGCCGCCGCCATGACGAACCCCAGCGCCGCCACGGCCAGCGCCAGCATCACTTCCACCAGCGTGAATCCTCTCATGGACACGATTATCCCGCGAATGGGCCGTTCGGCAAGAGGCGGGTTCAGTAGGACGTGTTGCCCGCGAAGTAGAGGCTCATCTCGGCCGTCTGCGTCTTCTCGGGACCGTCCGGCACTATGTCCGAACGCCGGGAACAGTAGAAGACCGCCATGTCGAAACGGTAGAGGCGGTGCGCCTCGTAGTCGCTGTAGGGAGGTTGGTAGTCGCCGTGGAACTCGAAGGACGACACCCCCTCCATCAATATGCCCTCCCCCTCCGGCGCGCCGGTCAGCGCGAGCACCCCGGCGGAGTTCGAGTCCACGTCGGCAACCCCCCACCGCGTGGTGAAGTCCGTGCCGGCGGAGTAGTCCTCGAACGTGATCTCGTCCGCCATCCAGGCGTGCGCCGCGGCGAGCCTCGTGTAGAAGGAAGACTGCACCAGCGCCGCCGACACCACCCGCGACGATATGCCGAACACCTCCGCCACCGCCGCCAGCAGCACCACGGTGAGCCCCAGCGCCACCATCAGTTCCACAAGGGTGAAGCCGCTTCTGCCCTTCATCCTCACTCCTTCGGGAAGTGGTCGAACCCGTGCCCGACGAGGAAGTGGTACATGTCCGCCGAACCTATGCGGTGAACCACGATGAGCGTCAGCGAATACTCCCCCTTCTCCGTCTCCCTCCGCGCCACGGACACCTCGTAGTTCGGCAGCCCCGCGCTGGAGTCCAGCACGTTCCCGTTCGACGCCCCGCTGAAGGTGTTTATCGCCACCCGGAAGGGAACGTCGAAGAAACGTCCGTCCACCGGACAGCAGGGCGAGTCGTAGTTGCCGAAGACCTCCGGATACCGTTCGGGAAAGAACGGAAGATTGTAGGCCGTCACCCGCCGCGTGGGATGGAACCACCTTACTATGGAGGCGTAGTTGTGGGCTATCAGCGTGGATACCGCCTTCTCCTCCGTCGCCGCCGCCAGCTTCTGCCCCGCGGGGAACAGGGCGAGTATCCCCGCGAGCCCCAACGCGAGCACGGCGAGCGCTATCAGTATCTCCGCCACCGTCATGCCCGCCGTGGAGCGGTGCGCCTGCGCCTTCGCGTCTTCCATGTTCTCCCTCACGGCATGAACCACGTCTTGCCCGTCCACGACGACGGCCAGTCCGACGAACTCAACCCCATCCGCTTCATCTCCTCTATCGCCTGCACCTCCACCTCGAAGTCGTACACCTTATGCCCGGGTTGGGTCGGGTCGGGTATGGAGACGGCGCCGGTGAGCTTCAGCCTCAGCACCGCGGCGCATCCCTCGCCGCAGACCGGCGCGAAGTCCGACTCGCCCACCCTGTCGAACACCCTTCCCCACCCGAACAGCCTTATCCGCGCGTGGCTCTCCCCTCTCAGCCGGGCGGAGCCCCCCGGCGGGACGGGCGGCTCCGTGAGGCCGTCCGGGCGGAACCTCGACACTATCTCCATCGTGTAGAGGGCGCCCACCGGGTCGAGCTCGCCCTCCACCGCCTGGTCCACGTTCTGGTAGTCGCCGAGCAGAGCGCGCGAGTCCGGCGTCACGTCGAAGGCGTCGTGCGGGAAGTCGTCCCGGTCCTTCAGGTAGTACAGCCCGTTCGCCGAAGGCGTGTCGAAGAACCTTTTGTTCACCTCCTCCACCGCCTCCCGCACCGTGGCCGCCTCGATCCCCCCGATGAGCGGGGACGAGTTGGAGCAGACGTACTTCGTGGCCGCCATGGCGTATTCCAGGCCGGACAACGCGGCCTGCCGCGCCTGCTCCAGCCGCAGGAAGTGCGTGGTCTGCGAGTCGCGCGACGAGACGGTTATCACGAAGGCCACGCCCATCAGCGCGAGCGCCGCGAGCACGCCCGCCACCACGATGAGCACCGTGCCTTCCTCCCCGCCGCCCGCCCGCGGGACCGGATTCGGGTTCTCCCGCCGCGTCCTCATTTCGTCTCGTCCTTCACGGTAACGGTGCCGTACACCGGATCTATCCTTATGGTCATCTTCACGTCTTCGTCGTAGGCGTCCGCCACCACGATCCCGTTGTCCGCCCCCACCACCGAGCCGGTCACGAAGTCCCGCCCTTCCTCGCGCCAGAACACCGGCCGCTCGGTCGGCCCCAGGTTCAGCACGGCCCCCGTCGCCGCGTCCTTCAGAACCACTCCGGGCGGAAGCTCCACGAGCGGGTACAGGTCGTAGGAATGGTCGTTCGGATCGGAATCCGACGGCGACGGCAGCGGAACGCCGCCCGACACGTCCGTCGCCTGCACCGTAACGGCGTAGCGGGTGGTCCCGTCGTCGTCCGTCCACGTGTAGGCGTGCAGGTGGAACGGCCAGTAGCGCGGCATGGTGGTGGAGGCCGACGCCCCCTCCTGCCTCAGCAGGTAGGGGAACACCTGCTGCTTCATCGCCTCGCTCCTCGCCGCGTCGAGGTAGGCCGTGATGAGCGCCGCGGCGTTGCGCACCCTCCGCGGCCCGACCGAGCCGGAGAAGCTCCACGCCGCGATCCCCGCCACCAGCACGATTATGCCTATCACGATGAGCATCTCGACGAGGCTGAATCCGCCGCTCTTTTCCTGCGTCATGTCACTTCCAGTTCACTATGTCGTCGTTCTTGCCGGCGTCCCGCCCCCACGTGCCGCCGCTCTCCCAAGCGTCCGGCAGGTGGTCCGGCCCGCGCGAGCCCAGGTCGCAACCGTTCTTGTTCCACCGCCCGAAACGCGCCGTGTAGCTCACTCCCGCCGCGCCGACGGTCTTCTCCTCCACGTAATAGTACAACGGATAGCCCCACACGTCCAGAAACACGAACTCCCCGTTGAACTTGTCCGCGTCGTCCAGCTCGCCGTCGGAGTTCACGTCGAGCTCCGATATGGCCGGGCTGTAGTAGTCGAGGTCCCCCGAGCCGGAGTACCGCGACGAGAGCGCCGACACCGCGAGCCCGTAGGACGGCTTGTCCCGCTCCTCCTGCTCCGAATCCGGCGGGAACAGGTCCACCGACGCGAGCGGGGCCGGGTAGGTGCGGTGGTCGGCGGCGTACCGCCCAAGCGCCCGCTCTAGCGCGAGTATCTGCGATTCCTGCGCCTTCACGGCCGACCGTCTCACCATGTAGGCCCCCGCCCCGAGCACCAGCCCCGCGAGGAAGACGATTATCAGAACCACCGTCATAAGTTCTATGAGGGTGAACCCCGCCTCCGGGGACCGGCCGCTACCAGTTGCCGATGTCGTCGCCATGTTCCACCTCTCCCGCGGAGGAAGCCTTGTCCGTGTCGTCCGAGCCGTTCGGGCCGAGCGAGTAGAGCACGAACGGCATCCGGTAGGCCGGATCGGTCAGCGCGTCCCCGCCCGTGAAGGAAACCCCCACGTAGTCGTGTTCCTCGTAGCTGTTGTTCTGCGTCCGCTTCCCCTTCACGTACATGTAGTACGCGCGCTTCTCGTCGTACACGAGCGCCCTGCCCCACGGATCTATTATCAGGAACGCCGGCCTCCCCGTCTGCTCCGGGTAGCCGAACATGGAGTAGGTCAAAAACGAGAAGGCGTAGGGGTTCCGCGGGTCCGGCGACATCTGCGGGTAGTTGAGAGGCTCGTAGCGCACTATGTTCTCCCCCAGCCGCAGGTCGTCGAAGAACGGCCCCTTGCCCCGCGCGGGCGAGTTCTTCGCAAGTTCGGGATGGTCTATGAAACTGTGCGTCAGCGCCAGCAGCAGGACGGCCGAGCTCTTGCGCCTCACCTGCTCCTCCTCCGTGCCGCTGTCGGAGGCGGTGTAGCTGAAGTCGTCCAGGTAGTCGCGCGGATAGTATCCGAAGCAGGCCGCGAACGACTCCGCCCCCCGCGACAGGTCCGATATGAGGCTCGCGCAGGTGGTCCTCTTCGCCTTCTCTCCCACCTTCCCCAGTATGGGGATGACCAGCGCCATCAGTATCGCTATGACGCTTATCACCACCAGTATCTCTATGAGCGTGAATCCCTTGCGCCTCAATTCACCTCCAGTTGTTCACGTCGTCCTTGCCGTCGTCCCCCATCTCCGCCCCCGTCCCCGTCTCCCCGTCCGGCCCGCGCGACCAGATGTTGTAGCTCGTGCGGTTGTGGTAGTCCGGCCAGGGCCAGTAACCGAGCGCGTTGCCCCACGAGTCCACGAACAGCGGGCTGCCCCCCTCGTCCGACACCATAGAGCGGTCCGGCGATATGTAGGAAATCCCCTTCTCGTCCGCCGTCTTCGAAAGGTCCCCGTTCTCGTCCCCCGTGAGCCCCACGTAAAGCCGCCGGTTCAGCTCCCCGTAGTAGTCGCTCGAGCCGTTCACCGAAGGGTAGGTGGCGTGGTCCTCGTGGTAGTTGTCCAGCGCCATGCAGAGCTGCCGGATGAGCGCCTTCGTCTTCGACACCATGGCCCGCCGCCGGTAGGCCCCCATCGAGGGAAGGAATATCCCCATCAGTATGGCGATGATCACCATCACCACCAGCAGCTCCACGAGCGTGAAACCCCTCCGTTCCACCGCTACCACCCCCCGTTGTTGTAGTCGTCTATGGAGTCCATGCCGGGCGACGAGCTGTCCGTGGTCTTGTTCGGGCCGCACGACCATATCCGGTACGGCTTCGGCCACACGTCCTCCCCTATGGAGGGATCCCACCCGCTCGCCTTCGCGGGCAGCAGAAGGCCGTAGGGCGTCCCCCACGGATCGAGAAGCCGGTGGGAGGAATCGAACCTGTCCTCGGGGAAATCCAGGTACACCCTCCCCTGCGCGATGAGCTTCTCCTCGTTCGGATCGGTCTTGTCGTTCAGGTTCAGGTCGCACTTCTCCAGGCAGTACCAGATGTACACGTTGTGCCGGGAGGGATCGGACGGTATCGGCCGCGTGGGATTCGGCCGGGGGGGATAGTAGCCGAAGTCCCTCTTGAACCCCTCCAGCGCGTTGGCTATTGCCTGGAAGTCGTTGAACACCTGCGCTTCCTTCGCTTTCTTGCGCGCGTGGCCCACCACCGGCAGCAGGATGGCCATCATCAGCACTATTATGGCTATCACCACCATCACTTCAACCAGGGTGAACCCCTGCCCGGACGACGCCGGGGCCTGTCTCGGTGTCTTTCGCCTCACCTGCGCTCCTTTCGGGGGCCGACGGTTATTATACGCGCGGAAACGAAATCCCCTTGCTTTTTTGTGTCTTTGGGTGTATGCTATGTTCCGATAAAGTGCTCACCCAACCCGTGCGCGGCGTCGCGCGCGCGGGATCGGACGTCCGGCTCCGGCAGGCCGAATGAGGAGGCAGGAGATGGAAACGCCCGCGCACGAGAGATTCCAGTGGCTCCGGTTCGTCATCTTCGGCATGATGGCGAGCCATTTCATGTACGCGGCGGTGGGCCTCGCCGTGGTCACGAGAGGACGTTTCGACTTTTCCGACATGCAGCCCCTCACCGACCTCGGCCGGAATACCGGCCTTCTCTTCTACCTCCTGGCCGGCTCCGCCTTCGTCATGCTCGTTCTCTCCGGCCTTCTGCCCTCCCTCCTCTCCGGCTCGGGTTCTTCCCCCGGCGACCCCAGGGTGGTGAAGATAATCCAGCACGCCATGCTGGAAGGCGTCGGCATAATGGGCCTCGTCGCTCTCTTCCTCACCGGCTGGGCGACCGCTCTCCTGTTCAATCTCGTGGCCATCGTCTTCCACCTCATCTACTTCCCCTTCTCCATCGGAGACGACGAGTTTTCCGGGACCGGCGAGGGTGAGCGCGCCGAGTGAAAAAATCCCCGTTTCTGAATTGACCGCCCTCCCAAACCCATATAATCCGATACTTATTTCTCGATAGGTCGTCCCTTCCAGGTGTGAGGTGAGAGTATGTCGGTCTTCCAGACCTTGAAGAAAGGGGTTTTCGAGAACAACCCCGTCCTCGTCCTCTTGATAGGACTCTGCCCCACTCTCGCGACCACGACCTCCGTCAAGAACGCCCTCGGCATGGGCCTCGCGACGTTGTTCGTCCTCACCATGTCCAACGTGGTGATATCCATGTTCTCGCGTTTCTTCCCCAAGAAGATACGCATCCCCTGCTTCATCGTGGTGATAGCGAGCTTCGTGACCATCGTCAAGATGATCATGGACGCCTACGCCCCGCCGGAGATAAACGACGCGCTGGGCATCTTCATCCCCCTCATCGTCGTGAACTGCATCATCCTGGGCCGCGCCGAGGCGTTCGCCTCCAAGAACGGCGTGCTCGCCTCCCTCTTCGACGGCCTGGGCTCGGGCCTCGGCTTCATGCTGGCGCTCGTGGTGCTGGCCTTCTTCCGCGAGCTCCTCGGGGCGGGCGCGATATTCGACATCCCCATCCACACCTCGCTCAAGCCCATCACCATGTTCATCCTCGCGCCGGGCGCCTTCGTGGCCCTCGGAAGCATCCTCGGATTCGTCGCGTGGCGCAGGCTCAGGCGCGAGGAGCGCGAGTGTGCGGAAGCCGCCGGAAAATACCGGGCCGAGCTCATCATAACCTCTAAGAACAAGCCGGAATAGCGGAGGCGACATGAGCGGTACCGAGGCGTTCATCATCTTCTTCAACGTCCTGCTGATAAACAACTTCGTCCTGGCGAAGTTCCTCGGCCTGTGCCCCTTCTTCGGGGTGTCGAAGCGAACCGGCGACGCCCTCTCCATGGGCGCCGCGGTGGTCTTCGTCATGTTCATGGCCTCGCTGGTGACGGCCTTCATCAACTGGTTCTTCCTGCTGGGCCATCCGGGTAACCTGTTCTACCGCGCCATGGGCGGCGACCCCGCGGCCTACGACATGACCTTCCTCTACACCATCGTTTACATCCTCGTGATCGCGGTGCTCGTCCAGCTCGTCGAGATGGCGCTCATGAAGCTCTCGCCCCCGATCTACCGGGCGCTGGGAATATACCTGCCGCTCATCACCACCAACTGCGCCATACTGGGCGTCGCGCTCCTCAACAACGACTTCGCCGTGGAGGCCTCCGGCTTCTGGGTGTACCTCGCCAAGTGCCTCATCCAGGGCCTCGGCGCGGGCATCGGCTTCACCATCGCGATGCTGCTGATGAGCGGAATCCGCGAGAGACTCGAATACATCCCCGTCCCCAAGCCTTTCAGGGGCATCCCCATTTCTTTCATCGTGGCGGGAATCATGGCGCTTGCCTTCATGGGCTTCGCCTCCATGATCTGAGGGAGAGGCCGAGATGGAAACGGTTGTCGTCGGTGTAGTGATTCTCGGGTTGCTGGGCCTGCTGTTCGGCTTCGGCCTCGCCATGGCCGGCAAGGTCTTCGCGGTGGACGTGGATCCCCGCGTCGAAAAACTCCTCGACGTCCTCCCCGGCGCCAACTGCGGCGCCTGCGGGAACCCGGGCTGCTCGGGCTTCGCCGAGGGGCTCGTGGAAGGGCGTTGCGACCTCAACGACTGCCCCGTCTGCTCCCCCGAGGCGCGTAAGGCCGCGGCGGAGATACTCGGCGTGGAGGTCGGCGAGACGGAGCGCCGCATCGCCGTCGTCCACTGCCGCAGGGAGACCGTCCCCCCCCGTTTCGAGTACCACGGTGTGAAGGACTGCGCCGCCGCCCAGATCGTCTACGGCGGCTTCACCACCTGCCGCTACGGCTGCCTCGGCCTCGGCACCTGCGTCGAGGCGTGCCCCTTCGGAGCCATGTACATGGGCGAGGACGGCCTGCCCCACATAATCGAGGACAAGTGCACCGGCTGCGGCAACTGCGTGAGGGCCTGCCCCCGCGGCGTCATCTCCCTCGCCCCCGTCTCGCGCGACGTGCACGTCCTCTGCAACTCCAAGCACCCCGGCAAGTACACCCGCGACTGCTGCACCCACGGCTGCATCGGCTGCAAGCGCTGCGAGAAGACCTGCAAGCACGGAGCCATCACCGTTACCGATTTCCTCGCCACCATAGACTACGACAAGTGCGTCAACTGCGGCGAATGCGTGGAGGTCTGCCCCACCGGAGCGATCGGCGACGTATCGCTCTTGAGGGACAGGAAGCCGGCGCGCGAACGCTACGCCGCGACGGCGGCGCAGGAGGGTTGAGAAGTGGCCAGGACATTCAAGGGCGGCGTTCACCCCCACGACTACAAGGAACTTTCCAAGGACAGGCCCATCGAGGACGCTCCCGCTCCCGACGTCGTCTTCGTCTCCCTGCGGCAGCACATCGGGGCCCCCTCCAAGCCCGTCGTGAAGCCGGGGGACGAGGTGAAGAAGGGCCAGCTCATCGCCGAGCCCGGCGGCTTCGTCTCCGCCGCCTGCCACTCCCCCGTCTCCGGCAAGGTGAAGTCCATAAAGCCCCGCCCCCACATGATGGGCACGCCCGTGGACGCCATAGAGATAGAGAACGACGGCCGGGAGGAATGGGCCGAGGAATGCAACGTCCCGGCGGACTGGGAGAAGCTCTCCGTGGACGAGCTCAAGAAGAAGATAGCCGCCGCGGGCATCGTCGGGCTGGGCGGCGCGACCTTCCCCACCCACGTGAAGCTCTCCCCTCCGCCCGACAAGAAGATAGACGCCGCCATACTCAACGGCGTCGAGTGCGAGCCCTACCTCACCGCCGACCACCGGCTCATGCTCGAACAGCCCGACCGCGTCCTCGAGGGCTTCAGGATAATCCAGAGGATCCTCGGCGGCGTGAAGGGCTACATCGGCATCGAGGCGAACAAGCCGGACGCCTACATGCTGATGAAGGAAAAGGCGATGAAGTATCCCGACATAGAGGTCGTGATGCTTCCGGTGAAGTACCCGCAGGGGGCGGAGAAGCAGCTCATAAAGGCCATACTGGACCGCGAGGTCCCCAGCGGCGGCCTTCCCATGGACGTGGGTTGCGTGGTCCAGAACGTGGGCACCGCCGCCGCCGTGTACGACGCCTGCGCCCGCAACGTCCCCCTCATCGAGAGGATAATGACCGTCACCGGCGACGGCGTGGAGCGGCCCGCCAACTACCGGATTCGCATAGGCCAGATGCTCACCCCCATACTCGAGCGCAGCGGCCTGAAGGAAGGCGTCCGCAAGCTCATATTCGGCGGCCCCATGATGGGGCTCGCGCAGGCCGGGCCGGACATCCCGCTCGCCAAGGGCAACTCCGGCGTGGTCGCCATGATGGAGGCCCCCCTCTTCGAGCCGCGCATGTGCATCCGCTGCAGCCGGTGCGTGGACCACTGCCCCATGGGCCTCGAGCCCTCCGTGCTGAGCCTGCTGTCCGAGGCGCGGAGATACCTCGAGATGGCCGAGCACGACGTGCTCGACTGCATAGAATGCGGCGTCTGCACCTATATCTGCCCCGCCCGGCGACCTATAGTGCAGCAGATAAAGATCGGCAAGCAGAAGGTCCTCGAAGCCAGGAAGAAGAAGTAGCAGGACGCGGGAGACATCAATGGCGCAACTGATAGTTTCCAATTCGCCTCACCTGCGTACGGAAGAGGACATCCGGTCCATCATGTGGACCGTGGTGATGATGCTCATTCCGGCGGGACTGATGGGCGCGGTGGTCTTCGGGTGGTACGCCGCGTTCGTCACGGCTCTCTCGGTGGTCACTGCGGCCGCTACCGAGTACGTCTGCCAGAAGGTGCGCCGGATACCCGTAACGCTCGGCGACGGCAGCGCGGTCCTCGCCGGACTGCTCTTCGCCTACGTCATGCCCCCCAACATGCCCTGGTACGTCGCCGTCATCGGGGCCTCCGCCGCCATCCTCATCGGCAAGCAGATATTCGGCGGCCTCGGCTGCAACATCTGGAATCCCGCCCTCGTCGGCCGCGCCGTCGTCGGAGCCGCCTACGCCTCCGCCACCTTCCTCTCGAAGTGGCCCATAATCCGCAACGCCGCAGCTTCCTCCGCGGGCGGCGGCTGGTTCTCCGACAGGCTCGCCGCCATCAAGAGCAGCTTCGCCAACCTCGCCGCCAACATAAACGTGGACGCCGTCACCCAGGCCTCCCCCCTCTACGCCGTCAAGACCGCCGCCAGGGAGGGCTTCACCGCGCACGGAGTCGAGATAAACGGCAACCTCATCAGCAACCTGCCCCCCGGCACCACCGTCTCCGACATCGTCCACAAGTGCGACATCTCCTACATGAACCTGTTCACCGGTCATCAGGTGGGCTGCATAGGCGAGACCTCCGCCGGGCTCCTGCTGCTGGGCGGCATCATCCTCATCTTCCTCAAGATAGTGGACTGGCGCATCCCCTTCGTTTACATCCTAACCGTCGCCGCCCTCAGTTGGGTGCTTCCGCTGGGCGAGTGCGGCTGGTTCGCGGGCGATCCCCTCTTCAGCGTCCTCAGCGGCGGCCTCATGATAGGTGCCTTCTTCATGGCCACCGACATGGTCACCTCGCCGCTGACCCCGAAGGGCAAGGTGATATTCGCCCTCGGCTGCGGCATACTCACCGTCATCATCCGATATTACGGGGGCTATCCCGAGGGCGTCTGCTACTCCATTCTCCTCATGAACACGGCGGTGCCCCTCATCGACCGTTTCTGCCGCCCGAAGAAGTTCGGGGAGGTGAAGGCGTGAGCGACACGATCAAATTCCCCCTCGTGCTCCTCATCATCACCGTGGTGTGCGGGGCCGTCCTCACCGGCCTCTACCAGGTCACCAAGGGCCCCATCGCCGCCATGGAGAAGATGAAGAAGGAAAAGTCCATCCGCGAGATATTCGGCCCCGACGCCGAGATAACCGAGAAGTCCGCCGAGATACCCGCGGCCGACGGCAAGAAGGAAACCGTCGCCTACTTCGAGGTCAAGATGAAGGACGACCCCGAGGGCAGATATTACGCCGTCATCGGCAAGTCCGCCAAGTGTTACAACAGCGCCGAGCCCCTCCAGATAATGGTGGGCGTCCGCGTCCTCGAAGACGGGAAGTTCAAGGTGAAGAAGATAGCCGTGGTGAAGTCCGCCGAGACCCCCGGCCTCGGAGAGAACATAAAGAACACCGAGAAGAAGTCGCTGTTCGACATCCTGTTCGGCCGCGCCGAGGACGAGCCCGGCAAGGACAAGCGCGTCTTCCTCCGCCAGTTCAACGACCGCGACCCCGCCCAGCTCAAGCTCAAGCAGGACGGGGGCGTGATAGACGGCATAACCGGAGCCACCATCACCAGCCGCGCCGTCACCTACGCCGTCGAGGACGCGCTTCAAAAACTGAAGAAAATACTCGGGGCGGAGTGAACCGCCGTCCCCCGCGGACCGGAGAACCCACGCCCCGGCGCACCTGCGCCGGGGCTTTTGCTGAAGGACCACGCTGAATGATAGGATGGGACCTGCTCTATCTCGCCGGACTGGTGCTGGGCTCGCCGTATTTCGTCTGGCGCGGCGTCAGGCGGAAGCGCCCGCCGCACCACACCGCCGAGAAACTCGCCCTCTCCGGGCTCCCCGATCC
>Ga0164318_10004494_pt1 | contig 13421 bp, 13 predicted proteins | sample GuaBasSedimGuay9_FD_113734 | JGI IMG/M metagenome (GOLD analysis project Ga0164318, IMG submission 113734) | Subseafloor sediment microbial communities from Guaymas Basin, Gulf of California, Mexico - Guay9, Core 4571-4, 0-3 cm | ecosystem: Environmental > Aquatic > Marine > Hydrothermal vents...
ATAAATTGTTATATCATTAACTTATAGGCAAGTAAAATATTAATGACAATATAAAAAATAAGACCTTCCTGTTATTCTATATAGCTATTTTCCAACCAAAATACTGAAATATTGACTGTAGTGCCATTCCAGGCATGTCATGGAATCTTGCATTGCCTTATTTTTTAGAAAATAAAAGGCTCTTAATGGCAAAAACCATGATTGCTGTTATAATTGGGAAAAAATCTCTTTGAGTCTTAGGGCATTCTTCGGTGCATATGCATTATAATCATTATTAAAATAAACAAATACCCTGTTTATCCCTTCTAATATAACCTTTCTGATGTCCTCAGCTATTGCAAAAAGCTCTTTATCCGGATAATCAGAAGCATACCTAACCTGAATACCGTGCATTCTGTAGTATTTAAAATCAGAAAAAACCCTGTTGCAAGGTTTGTAGTTCATTCCTGATATATAAGCCATATCCATTTTCTTCTCTTTCATCAACTCAAATACTTCATCGTTATAGTATTCTTTATTTCTAAACTCAAAAGTGTATCTGTAACCCCATGGAAGTTTATTAAGAAATTCCCTTAAAAGCCCAAGGTTATACTTCAATCCTTTTGGGGTTTGTACCAGGACAGCACCAAGCTTATTTGCCTGTTTAATAGGTTTAATTAAATGTAAAAACAGAAGGATATTATCATCACAATCCTTTAAAAGCTTTTTATGTGTAATCAACCTTGGCATTTTTACTGAAAAAAGAAAGTCATCGGGGCTTTTATTTATCCATGAGGCAACCTGTTTTTCGGTAGGATAGTGGTAAAATGTCGCATTGAGTTCTACAGTGTTAAAATATTTCACGTACTCTTCAAAAAATCTATATGGCCTTGCATCACTACTGTAAAACTTCCCTATCCAATGTTTATAGTAGTACCCAGAGCAACCGATTCTAATATCATTTACCCTATCCATTGTTTATCAATCCCCGGATTTATGAATCTCTACCTTGTCAACGGAAGATCCACCCATATTTTAATATTATCACCAGGATACAGAACAGAACTAAAACTCAGCCCATTAACTGCCAAAAGATCTTCAATGGTAGTACAAAACCTTTTAGCAATTAACCAGAGATTATCCCCCTTTTTAATAGTATAATTTATTTCTTGAGTCAAAAAACTTCTTTTTGGAATTTTATACAAACCAAAATCAGAATCCATATCTTTATTTTTATCATTCACAGGAACCATTATTTTCTGACCAGCATAGATTTTCTCTGGATTTTTTATCCCATTCAACCTGGATATTAATGCCTGATTTGTCTGAAACATACTGGCAATTTCACCAAGCGTCTCACCTGTGTGAACAATATATTCCCTTACATCTATTAATTCCTCCGGTTTTATGTTATGGCATACCGAAAACACAAGAACATAATAACTGGACGGAACCCTTATTTGATAGCCTTTTATTGGCGGAGTAATATATCTTCGGAGTTCTGGATTAAAAAACATTATCTTTTTTAGGGGTAATCCTGATTTTTTTGAGAGAATAGTAAGATCTACCGGATAATCAAGTTTAACCTCTTTGGCGTAAAGGAAGTTTTCATCTTCAGATTTTATTTCTTGTATTCTAAACCCATATTCTTCATAATTTCTTGCAATTTCAACAGAAGCATAAAATCTGGGTATATACTCACATGTCTCTCTTTTTAGATATCTGCCGGTTATAATTCTCCAAATATCTCTGCTTTTTGACCTTCTTATTGCCCTATTTACCGATCCCATACCCGAATTGTAAGCAGCAAGCACTAGGCCCCAATCCTTATAAACCCTGTACAGATCTCTTAGATGCCTTGCAGCAGCTACAGTTGATTTTTTTGGATCTCTTCTTTCATCCATCCAAAAATCTACCTTCAGTCCATATTCTTTTCCGGTTCCTGGCATAAACTGCCATATTCCAGCAGCTCCGGTTCTTGAGAATGCCCTTGGAGAATAGGCACTTTCGATTAATGGCAGGTATACGAGATCATGGGGTAAATTGTAGTCTTCAAATATCTTTTCAACAAGATCGAGATAATAGGGCATGTTATTCAACCCTCTTTGAATAAAAGACCTTTCTCTTTTGAGGAATCTATTCAAACTCTTTTCCACAAGCCTATTTTTAATGATATCATCATTGTATAAGGATTTATAGGTAATTCCAAAAGCCAGATTAAATCCATTAATGGAAGGATAAATCATAAGCAACAATAAAATTACGATGCTAAAAATATTAGTTCTTTTTATCATTACCATTTAACTCAAAATTTCCCACATTATATTTTAAGATTTTTCACGCCGGAACATAATATTTTTATTCATATATTAAAAAGCATAGGAATTTACTAATGAATTGCACAATTTTAACAATTGAAAAAACAGTGTAAAAACCCGGCTTTGGGAATGGAATGACATCCCCTCAACATTATCATCATCTTAGGAACAAGATGACATTCTCACTCTGTGAGTACACCAAACTATACATAAAATGCGAAACATCTAGTAAATTATTTAAACGAATGCTTAATTGCCTGCGAAAGCATGGATCTTATAAGTATTTAATATATAAGTTAAGGAGTCAATATTAAATTAACCCGCTGCTCAATCAGCTATGATTCTTCTATAGATTTTCTGTTGGCCTTATATCCTGAAGCACTAACTGAAGGCTTCGATCATTTCTAAAGTTGTTTTCTTCCATATAAAATACTATATCAACTAACTCGCTGTTTTCAATTATTGCTTTTGCCTTCTCTCCAATTCCCCAACCGACAACAGGGATTACACCTCTTTTAGAGGGAATAAAAAACTTAATATGATTTTTATCTCTACCGATTAAAATCGGGTTTATTACTGTGGTGCCAATGATGGAAAATTGGGGCGGTTCATTACCAACACCGACTGGTTCAAATATTTTAAGCGACTTATACAGCTCATACGTAATGTCCTCAGGAAAAATAACTGCATCAATTTCTATTTTTTCTTTCCCTATTAGAATATCCTTATAGAGTTTTGCTATTTCATTTATTCTTTCTCTAAACTCACCAATATTTTCAATATCTATTGTAAATCCCACCGCAGATCTGTGGCCTCCATACTTAACGAGGAGATCACTGCATTGAGAAATTAACGATACAAGATCAGTACCTTTGCCACCCCTTCCGGATCCAATCCCCATTTTACCATCACTAACAATAATAATTGCCGGTTTGGAATACTTCCTTGATATTTTACTGGCAATTATCCCCGTAACACCATGTTCTGCTTTATCTGTGGATAGCACAATCACCGGATCTTTATAGTATCCTTCTTCAACAAGGGGATTTATTATACTGAAATTTTTATCCCCCTTCATCTTCCTCTTTTCATTCATTTCAAGAAGCATTCTTGCAAACTCGTTCGCTTTTTCAACATCCTCTGTAGTAAATAGATCGACAGCTATTTTTGCATCTCCCATTCTTCCGGCTGCATTGATAATAGGAGCAAGATTCCAGGCGACCTTTTTTGCAGTAATTTCATCATCAAGGTCACAGTACTTCATAAGCACTTTCAGCCCAAGATTTTTAGTTTTTCTCAGGCGTTTTAATCCTCTTTTTACAATCACCCTATTTTCACCAGTCAGAGGCATTATGTCGGATATAGTTGAAATTGCTGCAAGATCAATAAAAGATTCCATAAAAGCAATGCTTTTTTTCTGTTTCCTTATAAAAAGCTTCGAAAAGATATTAGCAAATTCCTCGATATTTCTATAATTTCTATGGCAAACAAGATTTAGCATTTTAATTTTTTTTTGTTTTAACCAGTTTTCAAAGTATTTTGGCAGTGCATACCTGTAATCCTTAACTATAGTAGAGTTGGGAAAAATATTATAATTAAGACTCTCTTCCATTGTAGATATTTCTTCAATTATGCCGTTTTTTACACGGGCAAAGTTTAAAACCCTTTCCTGATGATGCATTACATAGAAATTCTTATTGTAGTTTTTTGTCATTGAAATAATAAATGCATGTATGAATTTAAGTACAACTCCCCCCCCTGATAGGTTTTTATAAGGATAATGCTCGTTGGTAAGTTTTGGGTTTATTATGGAGTGCGCATCTGGTATGCCATCAGGTTTTAAATGATGATCCATAATAATAGTATCTATCCCCAACCTTTTAGCAAGATCCACCTCTTCAATACTTGAGATTCCTGTATCAACCGTTATAATTAAAGTTACCCCCTTCTCCTTTGCCTGCTCTATGTGCTTTTTTTCAATTCCGTAACCACACTCTCCTTCAGGTACAGCGAAGGACACATCGGAACCAAATAATCTGAGCATATTAAATAGCATGGCAGTCGACAAAACTCCGTCAACATCCCTATCACCAAAGATGAATATCTTTTCTGCATTATCAATTGCTTTTTTAACCCGATTAACTGTCCTTTCCATTTGATTGAAAAGAAAGGGATTATAAAGAAGATCTATGTCATCATTAACATAATCGTTAAGCTTACTAATTGAGTCAACACCCCGGGCAATGAGCAATTTGCAGGTTAGCTTATCCAAACCACTTTCATTTGAAAAACTTTCAACAAGATCATCATTAATTTCCTTAAAGTGCCATTTAGGAGAATTTCTTAAGATCTCCTCTATATGCTCAGTCATTGGTTGTAAACTCCTTATAATCATCAATCATCAGGTTTCAATGTTCTCACTATTTTCATCAGCCTCATTTTCATAGTTCTTACAAGGACCATTAATTTTAGACAATTTCAACATTTGCAAGGAATAAGAGATTAATAAAAACAGTAATATTAAATCTAAAATGTATTTGATAATCGGAAGATTTGATATTTTAAACATTAATTCAAGGTTTAAAATGTGATAGTGGGAAAGATAGTTTAAGGTTAATTTCATATATATAAATAGAGATATAAGAAACAGTAAAATATTTACAAGATCCTTTTTTCTGACTAAAAGTAAAATTGTTACTATCAACATTACTGATGCAATCAAGCTCTGAAAAACTATTAAAACATCTGATAATATTACCTTTGTGAGACCCATTATAATCATTCCGTTTAAGTTTTTATATTTTAGTTTGATTTCAATACATCGTAGCTTCTAAATCTTTAATAATATATATTATACCAATTATATTTAATTTTTAAATTACAATTTATGGTTTTATTTATTAAAGTTTTGACAGCCCTGTAAGATTTCGTCTTTTCACCCGGGACACTTTTCAATTAGATTTTCCAGCATCCATGCCTTCAATTACCCTACCAACACTCTGCATAAATCTTTAGCTGTTTTTTTTAGCATCTCTTTTTCGCACCCTAACGAGACAAACACTGGAAGCTCGCAATTATAAGGAAAATAATAGCCGTTTTTTATCATCCTATACCAGAAGCCATCATAATCTTTGATCTTATCTTTGTTTAAAAATATTAAACCACCATCCATTATAAAGTAAGAGCCTTTATTATTATCAATCCTGTTAATTTCTTCAATAAAAAATCTCTGTAGTTCACCAAGCTTCTTAATTCCGCCTTTTTTTACCAGGGTAGATAAAAATGCAATTGCCCCCTTTATCTTATACAGGGGTGGGAACCTAAAATTATTCAAATAGTACAATAAGCCTGAATAGCCATTAAAGAAAGAGTTTAATATATTTTTAGAAACAAGGACAGCACCAAAATCATACCCGGAGCTAATCCAGTTACCTAAAATTCTAATATCAGCATCCAGCCATCTATTTAGATTGTGCTGTAGGTATACAGAAGGAAAGTCCCTCTCATCCATAACAGTTACAAGATTTTTATCTTTATCTTTATTAATTAATAAATCCGCCTGGTGCAAAAGTTCCTCTGTTTCTGGCTTAAAGATTAAAAAGTCATAATCTTCATCAGAATAATTAATTTTCGCATTTTTGAGTCCAAATATTTCATAATATTTCCCAGAATACTGGCCGGTAAAATATCCCCCAGCTCTTAATCCAAATACTTTCAATAAATACAAAGCACTTAAAAAAGCATCCTCTGGAGAATTTAAAAAGAATAAATAATAGTATTCTCTCCCATATATATCAAACATTTTTCCCAATCTGTCAGCCAGCATCTGATTTGACTGTAAATAGGGGTATCCCGAAGAATACCCCCTGTTAAACCAGCTTTTAACTATCTTTGTAAACTGCGAAACCACATGCCCCATAATCAAATTTCCACCGGACATATAGAAATCCACATAACGATTCTGATCAAAATCATAGAGATAGGGACCCTTTACTCTTTTTATTACAGGTATTTCTCTATTGTTCTGGACAGATTTATAGTATAGATATTTATACAGAATCCTATTGTTTTTATTAAGTATTCTGCTACCAATTTTATAGGGATTTATCTCTTTCATACGATTATGAAGCCTTTTCCTTTTTACCTTTTTTTTCAATGAAGGCTTTATTTACGAGATAGAATACTAAAAGCCCTCCATACACACCTACAAATGCCTGTATAAGATTAAAGGGCAGCTCACTTAATGCGGCTCCTAACCCCATTCCAGGAAGAAGAGTCTCAGCAATAAAATAGATTGTAAGCATTGTTAATCCGGCTAAAGGAAGTGTAATTACCCTCAATTTTGATTGTCCGAGAATACCTGCTATTAGACCCTCAAGACCCTTGGCAACCAGAGTTATCGGAGCAAATATAAAAAACCCACCTAGTATATCAGCCAGTGCACTTCCAACCCCACCTGCAACTGCACCCCACTTCTTCCCAAGAAATAATCCACAAAAGATAACAGCGATATCACCAAAATTTAGATACCCGCCAGTTCCAGGAATGGGAATCCTAATGGCTATTGTTAGAGCTGCTACGGCTCCTGCCAGCATTACTGTTAAAAATGCTTTCATCCTTCATTCTCCTTATAATATCCTTTTTTATAGCATTGTAGCATATCCATGCCCACGGTGACCATAGAATAATGTTTCTAAAGGTTGTTGCTATTAGCAGAGGTGTAGATCTTATAAGTTTAAAAAATAGCCTTATTCTACTATCACTGTCTGCAAAATCGGGCCAGCTTCCCTGGATCATCAATGCTATTCTATTCTCTTCGAAGGAAGAAATCGAATATTCAAAAGCCCTGTATATTAGAGCTATCCCCAACCCCAGTTTACCAAACTTTAAAAACTCGATAGGCGATGTAATAGCAACGAATACCAGACCTGTAAAAAATATCCCAAGAACCCTTAAAGGATAACTCAAATAATAGAGTATCAACTCCAGTTGATTCATTTTTACATATGGTAAAGGCTGTACCCCCTTAAAAATTAAAAAGATTGCTATCAACAGATATATAATAGAACCCGATGCCCAAAGCCATATGGTGATCTTAAAACTCTTTTTTCCTGCAACCATTCTAAATATTACAGCAAATACGATTAAAACTAGAAAATATGCGATATACATCAATCTCCCATACTTAAGGAGGAATGGAAAAAGTATAAAAAAGACTGCGCCACCGGCTACAAGAAATATAAGTTTGTAAATTAATCTCATCTCTGAAAGGCGAATAGCTATTGTTGTTTCTTCTTCTTTCACTTTAACACCTTTTAGTTTAACTGTAACTTCATGAACTGTAAAATTTTCCGTCTTTTCTGCCGAATTAGCCCTTTCGCCCGACTGTCATCCTCGCGAAAGTGGAGTTCTTTCGATCTTTCAATTTAATCTGTGTATTTTACCATTGCTTAATATCAATGTGTCAGTTGAAAACTCATCCAAAAACTCATGATCATGGCTGATCAATAGAATGCTTAACCTCTCCATCCTTTTTATAAGAAAATCAATTATCCTTCCAATTTCAATTTGGCCCTCAATATCTACCCCCCACGTTGGTTCATCAAGTATCAACAATCTTGTCTCCATATTAATGGATGAGAATAAAAGTAACATTTTTAGCTGCAATGGTGTAAGGGTAGAGATAGGATAGCTCTTATTCTTATCAAAAAAACTGTTAAATAACTCAATGGATAGACCGTTCCCTGTATCTACCGCTTTATGCCTGTATTGCTCCACATCACCATAGACCAGTTGTCGTTCGGGAAATTGACTAACATAGCAGATTCTCTTTATCAATTCCTGGCGGTTTATGGCTTTAATATCTCTATCCTCAAGTAGAATTTTGCCTTCAACAGGCATTAAAATTCTTGTTATTAATTTTGCGATTGTGGATTTACCAGAACCATTCTCTCCTGTTAATCCATATATGCGTGAATTAGACAGGGTAAAATCAACGCCATTCAACAATAAACTATTCCCCTTTTTTGAAATATAATCAAAATACACATTTTTAAAAGTCAGTAGATTGTCATCAGAGTTTATAGAATCAGATTTACTCATATTAATTCCTGATTTAATTCCAGCTACTAACTTCAAAAGGTTCTTTTTTCTCTTCCGAATATCATACAAACCGCTTTTACTAATTGTAAAACCATCAAAATAATAGAAATCAGCATCCAAATCCTTAAAATTTTCGACTTCTTGCTCAAGTACCAAGATTTTTACTCCCTTTTTAAGGGATCTTCTTATTTCATCCAGAAGAATCATTTTTCCGTTAACATCAAGCCACGGCAAGACTCCATGCAAAACAATGCAATCAGCCTTTTTATTAAATATTATGCTCAGAGCTACTTTAACCTTTTCACCCCCGGATAGAGTCATAATTTTTCTTTTAAGAAAAGAAGGTTCAAGGCCAAATCTTTTAATAACCTCATACGGATCTATATCAAATCCAAGTTGAGCAAAAATTTCCTCCCTTACCTTTGAAAATAAAATATGTCTGTCCGGATCTGCTCCAATATACAGGCCGGATTTTGGCATTTCGCCATTATGAACAACAAGCTCTCCCGAAAAGTATTTAACTATCTCCTCTAGCTGTGAGAAGGTTTCTTCCTTTTTAATCGGGAAAAGCCCGGCTATTACTCCGCCCATAATCTCAAAAGCATTATTTTCAACACCGGCTACAACAATTAATCTACTTCTTGAAAAATCAAGTTTTATTTTTTTCAACAGTGGTTTATTATCAACTAAATAGGTAAATTCCATATTAACCCTACAGTTAAGTATGATGCAATAAAGATATATCGATTATGAAAAATAATAAAATATTCGAAGAATTTCGAGTTTTATTGTAATGACATATATAAACTTCATTTATTATACTATACCTATTATCAAAAAATCAGGATATTGGAAATGGGAAAGATAGGAGAATCCACTGTAGAACAGGTAGCATTAAAAAAATACGGCTATCAATTGAAATATCCGTCTGAAGAGAAGATCGGAGTAATTGTTGTACCGAGCTTCCCTGAATTGGGTACATTTACAGCCTTAAGATTTATTGAATGGGTACAGAATAATCCCGGAGGTGTTATCAGCCTGCCAACAGGCAAGACACCTGAATACTTTATTAAAGAAGTAACCAGATTTCTCAGAAATTGGGATGAAAAAGAAACCTCCAAGGAACTCGAATCCTGGGGTATTGAACCTTTAAAACGGCCGCAGATGGATTCACTCCATTTCGTTCAAATAGATGAGTTTTATCCAATAAATCCGACCCAGCATAACAGCTTTTACTTTTATGTAAAAAAGTTCTATATAAAAGATTTTGGCCTTGATCCTGAGAAGGCACAGCTAATCAACTGCAACGAAATTGGACTACCCGAAGGTATGGAGTTAAATGATATCTGGCCTGACGGATCTGTGGATTTAACCCTTAGATACAGAAAACCTACCACCAAACTCGAGGTAATCCAGAAGGATGTAATTGAGAGTGTAGATCAGTGGTGTTCTGAATATGAGGGAAAAATTAGAGAAAAAGGCGGGATAGGCTTCTTTCTGGGAGGTATTGGACCTGATGGACATATAGGATTCAACATAAGAGGCTCCGATCTTAACTCTACAACAAGACTCACACCTACAAATTACGAAACCCAGGCAGCAGCGGCAGTTGATCTTGGCGGGATAGAAATTGCAAGGAAGAGGCTTGTTATCACTATTGGATTATCTACGATAACCTACAATCCGGAATGTACGGCTATTGTTATAGCTGCCGGTGAAGCAAAAGCCAAAATTGTTTCTGAATCAATCACAAGTAAAAGACACGTACACTACCCTGCAACAGCTCTTCAAGTTCTCAAAAACTCGAGATTCTATTTAACCACTGGGGCTGGTAAGCTTTTAAACACCAGACAGTTAATCCTGCTCGACAAAAAGGAGAGTTTAAGCGAAGAAGAAATCGAAAAAATCGTAATTGACCTATCATTGAAGAAAAAAAGGAGTATAGAATCCCTGGATAAGAAGGATTTTCAAAACGATGAATTCGGGAAGATCCTTTTAAAGAAAAAACCAGAGGACATTAAATCGATAAAAAAGAGAACAATAGATAGGCTGAAAGAAAAAATAACAAAAGGCTCAATCGTATTAAAAAACGTTGTATTTCTGCATACCGAACCACACCACGATGATGTAATGCTCGGATATTTACCCGCCGTGGTAAGGCATATTCGAGAACATTCAACAAAACACTACTTTTGCACCTTAACAAGCGGCTTTACATCTGTAACAAATAGTTTCATGCTTCAAAGGCTCATAGCTTTAAAAGAAAAGCTTAAAAATAGAATATTCGGTGACTTACTTGAAACCGATTATTTTAACCCTGATAATACCATAGGAAAAAATCGAGATGTATGGCAATACCTTGATGGGGTTGCTGCGAACTCAGAATCCATGAAGGAAGAAGGTCATCTACGAAGATTATTAAGAAACCTGGTTTACCTGTATGAAGAATCCGATATAACGCAATTGATCGATAGGATAGATGAACTAATCATATACTTCAAGACCCAGTATCCCGGGAGAAAGGATCTACCTCATATACAAAAGTTGAAGGGAATGATAAGAGAATGGGAAGCAGATTGTCTCTGGGGTTATTTTGGATGGCATACACAGTCGGTTTTTCATTTAAGGCTTGGATTTTATACGGGAGACATATTTACCGAAGAGCCAACCATTGAAAGGGATGTTATACCTATTTTAAGAGTATTCGAAAAGATAAAGCCTGATGTAGTAACAGTTGCTCTTGACCCAGAAGCAAGTGGGCCAGATACTCATTACAAGGTGCTGCAAGCTATCACCAAAGCATTGAAACTATATGAACAATCAAATAGTGAAACATCCAAAATAAGAATCTGGGGATACAGGAACATATGGTATCGGTTCCATCCATCAGAGGCTAATATTTATGTTCCAGTCTCACTTAATATGTTTACCCTGCAGGATAACTCATTTAAAAATGCATTTTTAACCCAAAAGGACGCTTCATTCCCATCCTATGAGCACGACGGGCCTTTTTCTGAGCTCGCTCAGAAAATTCAGGTTGAACAGTACAATATCCTTAAAACCTGTTTGGGAAGATCATTCTTTTACGAGCATCCAAGTGCACTAATCAGGGCTACAAGAGGAATGGTTTTTATAAAAGAGATGAGTCTCCAGGATTTTTACACCCATTCAAGGGAAATAAAGAAAAAAATCGAGAATCTGTAGCAGGTATATCCTTTTGATTTTAGGAATGTCACTGATTACTCCAACCCCCAGGGTTATACCAATGATTTTTCATCGGCTAAAGCTGTCTGAATTGGTAGAAACATGGATCAAAGGTGTACCTTATGCTGCTCTATCTGCCCTTACAATACCTGGTGTATTTAAACTCGATCCCAACAATATATACGTTGGCGTTGTTGGTTTTGCCTTTGCAGTTGGGGCATCAATTTTAAAGCTTTCCCTCTATGCCACGGTCTTTATAGCAATTCTTGCAATCTATGGATTTTATCTGCTATTTTAATTTATTATTATGGCTGTAGCTAAAAATCCTTCAGAAGGGTTAATAAAAACATCTGTTCTATAACACCACACCCCAATTATAATTTCAAGCCAATAAATCATAGACATACATAACAGAGAACCTATTTAGGATTTTTCAATTATATCCGATATAACATTAGCCGCGTCATCACAGCTGTCTGCAGAGCGCTTCAAATGTCGGTAGAGTTCTCTCATTTTCATCATATATGAAGTTGTATTATTTTCATCATCAAAGAGTTCTGCCAGTGATTCAAGGTAAACAACATTCATCTGATTCTTTGTTGCTTTCGCCCTTTTACCATTTTCCATAGCAATATTGGGATTTTCTTTAAGGTTTCTAAGTGAGTCTTATATTTCAAGTGTACCCTCTCTTAAAACTTTGGCCATGATTAAAAGTTCCTTGGTTGGCTCTATATTGAATATTTTAATTAGCGACCATTTAACCCCTCTTGACCTATATGCACTTCCAACCCCAACTACGGAGGAGCTTATAATCTGAGTAGTGCTAACCGGAGCTCCAAATAGATTTGAAAAAAGTAGTATTGTTGATACTGAAAGCTGTGATGCAAAAGAGTGCAATGGTCTGATTTTGAATATCTTATACCCAACGGTCTTAATAATTTTGGTACCACCAAGAGATATCCCTATTGTCAGAGTTGAAATACTGATCAGTATTACCCAGAAGGGTACTTTGATATCATTGGTAATTCCCGCCAGGTACAGCTGTAATGCAATTATTCCCATAGCTTTCTGAGAAATCGTTATTTCCATGATTCAATGCGTATTTTCTCTGAATTGAGCGGGATGCAACAGCAGTGGCCATTACATTGGAACCATCCTTCATACCGTTTGTGAGAGAAAAAATCAGTATTAGTACTATTGAAGTAATCAAAAATGCAAATGTCATCTCTATTCCCATAATGTCATTTAGAAAGGATTCAAAATATTACTATTTAAAAAAAATGGAAAGAAATTTTTAAAGATTATAATATTGGATGATAAAACTTATACTCAATTTGATGGCTATTTAAATTTAAGTTTACTACTAGAAAGTTAAATCTAATAATTCCACGTTTGGCTTAATATTAAATTTATTTTAAATTTACTAATCCAAATTTAATCATGAAACTTTTATCTACATTTTCTAGGTATGCGAAAATGTCATTCCCGACTTGAACGGGAATTTTTCAATGCCATATTTAATAAATATCCGAAAGTGTCATTCCCGATCCAATCGGGAATCTTTTAAGAAATAGTAAAAAAATAATCGTCAATTGTCATTCCCGATCTAATTGGGAATCTTTCAATGATTGTTATTCACCAATGGATGAGGATTCCCACTTCCGCGGGAATGACAACCACACTATTTCATTCCCAGCTTGACCGGGAATCTTTCAATGCCGTTTTATTACAAACAAAAGTGTCATTCTCGATCCAATCGGGGACATTTCAAGGCTTGTTATTAATTAATCGGTGAAGATTCCCGCTTCCGCGGGAATG
>Ga0164318_10004495_pt1 | contig 13421 bp, 14 predicted proteins | sample GuaBasSedimGuay9_FD_113734 | JGI IMG/M metagenome (GOLD analysis project Ga0164318, IMG submission 113734) | Subseafloor sediment microbial communities from Guaymas Basin, Gulf of California, Mexico - Guay9, Core 4571-4, 0-3 cm | ecosystem: Environmental > Aquatic > Marine > Hydrothermal vents...
ACTTTTTCATTTGGAGCAGGTAATGTAATATATAATTGAGATGGTTTTGTCATTTTTTCTAAAACTTCTGGTGTTGTCCCATTTGTAACCAAGAAAGTAAAAATATTTCTTTTATGGCATTCTTCTATTAATTCAGAAATTCTTGGATAAAGAGTTGGTTCACCTGATAAAGATATTGCAATATTTGTTGGCTCTAATGCTTCTTTAAATTTTTTCTTGTCAACTTTATTATTTCCGCCAAATCCTGTTAATAGTTTTTTTCTTGCTTCGATTGCTTTATCTAATATCTCTGCTGGATCATCAATTTTAGAATTAAATGGATATTCTTTCCATTTCAATTCTTTTCTGTCACCATTTTGAAGTCTCCAACACCACAAACAGTGATGATCGCACCAAATAGTGGAAGGAGTAAATTCCATGCATCTATGAGATTTTATTCCGTACCATTTTTCTTTATAACAGACTCTATTTCTTGTTAATGATTCTTTGGTCCAATGACATATTTTTACAGCACTATGATTACCAACGATTCTATACTGTTGTTTTTCTAGCACATCTCTAATTTTTTTATTTATCATAAACAAAAAAAGGAAAAGCAAATTTTAATAATTTATTAAATTTTAATATAATTATTATGAAAATATCTATAACACTTCTTAGTGTATTTATCTCAATTATATTATTATCTAATCTGGTTTCAGCCTCTTGGGTCGGAAAATTTTGGGAATTTCTAACTAATATGTTTAGTTCATCAGGCGGTGATTGCACTGACGCTGGAGGAGTGTGTAAAACAAGCCAAGATAGTTGTAAAAGATATTGTACAAGTAATGGATATTCACATGCATTATGCGATCCTGGAGGAACAGAATGTTCTATTTGTTGTTGTATGTGCTGGGGAGAAACAACGACCACTACAGCAACTACAACTTTACCCCCAACAACTGAACAACCAACTACGACACCATCAACAACACTACCACCTGAAACATGTAAAGGAAAATGTTTTAGTACATATCAAAGTTGTAAAATTTATTGTGGTGATGCAGGAATAAAAACTTATAAAAAAGAAGGATGTAACGGAATATATTGTTGTATATGTAATTCAGTAACAACAACTTCACCTCCAACTACACCGTCAACTACATATCCATCTACTACAACCACTCCTTCAACAACTTCGCCGCCAGAAACTACAACACCACCTGAAACAACAATTCCACCTGAGACAACTTTACCTTCAACAACTCAACCATGCCAATGTACTGAATGGAAATATTCTGATGAATGCGGAACAGAAAATTGCGAACCTTATCAGAAATATGGAACTAGAACATGCGAGGGAAATTGTGAAGGAGTATCCACAACAAGATGTCTTAATTCATATAGTTGTGGCTATTGTACTAAAAATAAAGGAGAATGTTGTATATGCGATAATAATAAATTAGAATATGATGATTCTATATGTCAGCAAAAATATGGTTCTGAATATTATTGTGATGAATCAGATTGTATTTGTAAAAAAGTAACAAGCGCAACAACTAAACCGCCTAGTGGGCAAGGATATGATGAATGTAATGATTGTAATCTTGATGGTTTTTGTTCGAAAAATGAGTGTGATGCTCTAAAAGATAAATCACACGGCAATAAAATTTATAACTGTTTTTTCACTGGTGATGTAAATAAAAATAACGGTTTTTGTACATCTTGCTATGCTGCTGATTGTTCATTTTTTACTACATTTGAGACGTGTGTGAATAATCCATGTGGATTAACAAATTGCGCTCCTAAATTTGAAAATGGTCGTTATATTGGATGCGGTATAAAAGAAAATACAGGAAATACATGTGAAGTTAAAAATGATATATGCATAGAAAATGGAGAAAAGGAATACCCACCATATTGTACTGGTTCATTTTTGACTGGAGGAGCTTATATCGTAAGATACTATTGTGATAATACTAACAAATGTCAGCCAAAAAAAGATACAAAAAAATGTAGCTTCTGGTTTTGTTCTTTGTGTAATTTTTAGTAGCTAAACTTTAACCCACAATTCTGTATGATCTTCAACACACCAAGATTTTACTGTTATAATTGATGTAAATTCTCCTTCTGTTCCAAGAGGTGGACTTACATATATTGCTATTTCACCTGTTTCATTTGGTTCTAATCTTATTTTCTTTGGTCTTGCTATTATCCATTTTGGACCATCAATAGATATTTTATATTCATCTTCTGAATTTCCATTTTTAATATACAATTTAACTAATTTTCCTTTACATTGTTGCATTTCTAAATGATCAGTTTCTAATTTTAGATCTAAAGTATGATATACACATCTTGCTGGCTTTGGTATATTCCAAAAATAATATCCTACCGAACCTATCAATAACAATAAAGCAAATAAAGTAAACAAAAATGCTAAAAAGCTTTGTATTTTCATATTATCACTTTATATAAATTGTGCTATCACATACAACAAATTCAATATTGCCACTATAAATCCTGTTGCTGCTATGAAAAACCCTAAATTGGATTTTATCTTTGCTTCTAATACAACTGCCATTAAAATAAGAAAACTAGCAATTAACAATACGTTTCCAAACATTTACTCACCTTTCATTACAAGCCAGTATAATCCACCCAATACAATAATTGCAATTAATATTGCAATTACAAGTGGTCTTATAAATTTCATTCCTGGCAATTCTTTCTTTTGTTCATCAAATGGAAGGGTTATTGGTATATTAGGTAATCCTATTATTGTTGTTGTAGTCATGTTTTCTGGTAATATAGTTTTTGTAGTTGTAGTTTCAGTCACTTCTGTTGTTGTAGTCTCTTCTGGCAAGGTTGTAGTTTCTTTTCCAGCTACATTTAAAGTAAATGGTTTTGTTATAATTGTTTTTTGTGATGCTGCAGTTACTTTTATTACAAATTCTCCACTCATTCCATATGATGGGCTACAATATATTGCTATATTTTCACTATCTCCAGGATTTAAAATTATTTTTGTTGGTTTTATTATAACCCAATCTTTATCACAACTTACAATATATGTATCAGATTTGGTTCCAGTATTTGTAAGTGTTGCTTTTACAAGCTTACCTTGGCATTGACCTGTTTCATATATATCTTTTTCAAATTCTAGATCTGCGTCATAACATTTTTGTGATTTTACATTAATATCATATGTTTCTTCTTGTGTGCTACTTTTTACAACTAATTTTAGTGTATATTCACCAACATCTTTTCTAAATGAAACTGTAAAGTCTTGATCTTCTCCAGGTCCTAATTTAGATATTTTAGTATAATTCAATTCCTGTATATCAACTTCGTATGTATCTTCTTTTAGTCCAGTATTTTTTACATTTATATTAAATTCATTTACTTCTCCAGAACATGCTTGAATTTCTTCTGGATAAACAACTTCAAATTGATAACATTTTGTTAGTTTTATGTTTGTTTCAGCTTGTGCTTTTACATAACTTGTCTTTGCATTTGCATGCAATATTAGTGAATATTCTCCTTCAGGCTTACACTCTTTAGATATTTCTATATTAACTTTTTCTGTTTCACCTGGTTCTAAAACTAAGCTAGTCTTATCTAGATTTAAATAATCTGCTATTTCACTTGTTAATGAAAAAACTAAATCTTCGGTATATTCTCCAGTATTTTTTATTTCAGCAGTTACAAAACCACCTTCACATAAACAAGATGCAACATCTTCTGGCATTGTTATTTGTATACTTCTATCAGCAATAACATTTAATGTAAAAGTATCACTATCTTCTGATTTTCCTTTTACATTTATAATACCAGAATATTTGCCAGTAATATTATCTTCACAAGATGCGGTTACAAATAAATATACAGTTTTTGATTTTTCACTATCTAATTCAATCTGATTTTGGCTTAAAGAATACCAATTATCTGGCAACCCTTCAACTTCTAATGTATAAATATCTTTCATATTGCCAGTGTTTTCTATTGATATATCATATACAGCAACACCACAGGGATTTATTGTAACTTCTTTTGGTGTTATATTGACAGACACATCAAAATTTTGAGCTAATACTAGAGAATTTATAAAGAGTAGGCTAAAAATTGTAGATAAGACTAGTTTTTTCATTAAATCACCTAATTATAAGAAGAATGTTAAAGATTTATTAATAATTATGGAAAGATTTATATATTTGTAGCAAAAATTTGATAAAAAATGCCTCGGTGGCTCAATGGTAGAGCAACTGGCTTGTACTGGTCTTGTGAATTAATCATGATCAAAAGAGACCAGTAGGTTGGGGGTTCAAGTCCCTCCCGAGGCTTGTTAAATTATTTATTATTCTAAATTTAATTCTAGATATGCGGAGTAAATTAAAAATTCTTATTTTATTTTTAATAGCAGGAATTCTTTATATTTCATATTTCTACATTTATCCAGAATATATTCTTAGAACCAAATTGAAAGAACTTTTTGGGGAAGATGTAAGTATATGGAAATATAATGAGGCAATTCTTAGTACATGGGGCTACAACTTTCTTAGAGAACAGTCTTTTGACTTTTGTGAAATACATAATATTACTCACTGTTCGATAGATGGGTATTATCAAAGAATATTCTTAAACAACATATATTCAAATTATACAGAATCAAATATAATGAAAATGATGGATCGTTGTTGTTATTTGCCTAATGGTACAAAATATGAAATGCATAATACAGATTTAATTACATATTATAATTGCACAGAAAATGAATTCTCTATTGAAAAATATGAACAAATAAATGTTTCAGAAGCAAATATTTTTATTTATGATTTTTTAATGAATACAAATCAAGTAAATTCAATCGAAACTAGCTATGCAAATCTTAAAAATGTTTTTGAGGACGAATCTCTTGAAATAGATGAAGAAATAGGCAATGCTCTATTAATAGCATTATCATTATCTCAAACAGGTTATTTATATCATTTTAATGATTATGGTAAATATATTCATGATGAATGTGAAAATTCTACTAATAAAACAGATTGTGTTAATATATTTGTAAATAAATTTGAAGATATAGCTGAACAAAAGAAAAAGAATTTACCTGAATTTGAAGAACTTGAAATTCCAGAATGTCATAATAAAATAGTTTATACACAAATAAAAACAGCAGAAAAGGAACTTAGAAAGCAATTAAACTATACTGAAGATCCATTTTCAATTATATGGAAATCAATATTGATAAAATCTTATGATCAATGTTCTAAAAAAGTTTATAATATGACTCTTGAAAATAATATCTGTCATATTATACCAAAAACACCACCCAAGAGGAAAGTCGAATCTCTTGCTATCATATTAGAACAAATTGGAGAATTTGGAAATTGTTCTACAAAAATTATAGAAAATGAAATTTCAATCTTAGACGAAGAGTTTGGTATAGAAGATGAATTTTAATCTAAATATTTAATGATGAAAATATATTTTGCATTTTATTAAAACTCTTTAAAGTTCTAAAATTACATATATAATGTAATTTATCTAATAATTATGAAATTCAAATTAGTTTTAATAGGAATTATAATCATATCTGTTTTTTCACTAAAATATACAGGATTTTTAGTTTTTTCACGATCTATTGAGGTATATTTTTGTCAAGTTGATAATTGTCAACAAGAAGTAATTTCAGAATTGCAACATGCAAAATATAACATATATTTTATGACATTCTCATTCACAGATGATGATATAGGAAATTTCTTAATAAAAAAGCATAATCAAGGAGTAGATATAAAAGGAATATTTGAAAAAACCCAAATTAGTAAATATTCAGAATATGAAAAATTAAAACAAAATAATATAACTGTTATCCTTGATAATAACAAATATTACATGCATCATAAGGTCTTTATAATAGATAATTCCACTGTAATAACTGGCTCTTATAATCCTACAAGATCAGGAAATGAAAAAAATGATGAAAATCTTGTTATAATACATGATAAAAGTATAGCAAATGAATATTTGAAAGAATTTATTAGACTATGGAAATATAGTTAAATAAAATAAAAATAATAAAATGTATGGATTTAGCTTTGGTAGGAATATTATTAATATTTCTTGGTGTATTTGTGATTATAATTTCTAGTTTTTTAAACGCATCAAAAGTAGAATGGGCATTTGGAGGATTTATAGGTCCTATCCCATTTGGCTTTGCAAAAAATAAAAAAATGTTATACATTCTGTTAGCAATTATGACAATATTTTTTATTTTAACTATTTTTTTCCAAAAAAGATACATTTAAAAATTTATCAATCAAAAAAATAAACCCCCTGCAAGATGAAAAAAATGGACAGAATAATAATAAAGCTTGGTGGATCTTTAATAACAAAAAAAAATAGAGAAGATTTTCCTACTACTATTAATGAAATAGAAAAAAGAGCAGATGAATTCATAAAACATGAAATTATAAGAAATTTAGCAAAAGAAATATCAAAACTAAAAGTAAATTTAATTATTATAAATGGAGCTGGGCCTTTTGGCCATTTTCTTGTTGATAGAGGATGTGATGCAAAAACAGTTCATTTTTCTGTTCAATTATTAAATCAAAAAATAATAGATATTTTCAAAAAGGAAAGGATGGATTTAGTTCCTGTTTCCCCATACGATACATGTAGTTATAAAAAAAGAATTTATGGAGATGAATTATGGAAAAAAACAAAACAAATTCTTGATAATGGAAAAATTCCCATAATATATGGTGATGTTATTCCAATTTCAAAAAAAGATTATGAAGTAATATCAGGAGATGATATTGTAGTAGAAATGGCAAAAAGATGGAAAGCAAATAAGATAATAATGCTTTCGGATGTTAATGGTGTATTTACAAGAAATCCAAAAATATATTCTGATGCAAAATTTATACCAGAACTAAGAGATACAAAAAATATAGAATTTAGATTAGCTAATATAGATGTAACTGGTGGATTACAATCTAAAATTAAAAAATTACTCTCTATTGACATACCATCTCAAATAATAAATGGATTGGAATCAGGTAATTTAGAAAAAGCAATAAATGGAGAATCAGTAGGAACTATTATCAGACAATAAATCCATATCTAAATCTTCTAAAAATGGTTTTATTATATTAGAACTTCTTACAGCGAAATCTAAAATTGGTTCTGGAAGATTATTAATAAATTTACTTAACCATACTCCTTTTTTCATTGGCCAATATAATTTTTCTTTCCATACTTTGTCATAATTTTCTTTTAAAAATAAAGAATCATATTTTTTCTTTTCTATTGATTTTATACATGCATCAGCAGCTATTTTCGAACATATAAGGCCATATATTAATCCTCCGCCAGAAAAAGGTTTGACCTGAGATGCAGCATCTCCAACTAAAATTACATTATCAGCAACAGAATTTTCTATGATTCCGGTTCTTATAAGGCCAGAAATTTGATTTTTATATTTTATTTTTTTACCAATTCTAATTTCAACAAATTTTTTGAAATATTCTGATACATTATTTTTTGCAGCTATTCCTATTCTTGCCCATTCTTCATTTTCTGGAACAATCCATGCAAAAAAATCAGGAGATTGTTTTAGCCATAATTCTACTGTATCTGAAATATAGTCAGATTTTATAGTTTGTTGAACTCCAACTAATAAATTATCAGGAAGATTTATTTTTGCTCTTCTGGCTACTAGAGAATTTGGTCCATCAGCACCTATTATCATTTTTGTTTTTATAATTTCTTTATTTGTTTTTACTCTTACTATATTTTCGTCTATCATATAATCTTCGAAAGAAGTTGATAATTTTATTTTTGAATATTTTTCTGCTTTTTCTCCTAATTCCTTATCAAATTTATTTCTATCAATAACATAAACAGGAGTTTTATGTTTTAATTCAATAAAATTATTTTTAGTAGAATAGAATCTAGCTTTTTGTATTCTATTTACAACAATTTTTTTTGAAACTTCACTTAAATCAAAGATTCTATGACTGACCAATCCTGTGCATGCAGAATATTTTCCAATTTCATTATTTTTTTCCAAAACTATAATATCCAAATTATTTTTACCTAATAATTCAGCAGTTTTACATCCTATAGGACCAGCACCAACTATTACTATATCACTTTCCAAAATTTCTTTTAACATTATTAAACCATTCTATTGCTTTTATTAAATTTCTTTTTTTGAAGTCAGGCCATAAAGTTTTCGTAACATATATTTCAGCATAAGCAGTCTGCCACAATAAAAAATTAGATAATCTATAGTTTCCACCAGTTCTTATGACAAGATCTACATCACCAGAAATCAATAAATTCTCTTCAATATCTTTTTTTGTGATTCTAATTCTTCCAGATCTTAGAATCTTTTCTGCTATATTTTTTATTGCTTTTGTTAACTCGTATTTTCCACCATATGCAATTAGGATATTCAAAATTTTTTTGTCATATTTTTCTGTTCTTCTCATTATTCTATTCATAATTTTTACTAATGATTTAGGAAGTTTCTTAAAATTACCATGAAATCTAATTTTAACTTCATATTTATCAAACAAGTGTATTTTTTCATTTTCTAATTTATCTAAATATTCTTTTAATAATCTCAAAATTTCATTAACTTCTCTTTTTGGTCTATTAAGATTTTCTGTTGATAAAACATAAGCAGATATTTGAGGAATATTTAATTCTAAACACCAATTAATAAATTTTTCAAATGTTTTTGCTCCTTCTCTATGTCCTTCCCATGGAGATAATCCATGCTTTTTTGCCCATCTTCTATTGCCATCAAGTATAATTCCAATATGATTTGGCATCATAAGATTTTCCATTAATATCACGTAATTATTATTTTTTATGAATAAAAACAAAAATATTTAGGTATATCTATTATAAGAATTAGTCAAGGGGTCGTAGTATAACTTGGCATTACGGCGGGCTCCAGATTCACAAATCATGGAGATTTGATTAAAAAGATGATAAGAAGAAACCCGTTGATTAGGGTTCAAATCCCTACGACCCCATCTATCTTAAAGGTACAAAAAGATAATTTCCTAAACTTTTTCCTACTAGTTTTTTCTTTCTTTTTTTGAAAACCATCAATTTTTGTGATAAGAAATCATTTATAGGAGCAACTATAGTTCCACCAACTTTAGTTTGTTCTATTATATCTTTAGGAACTTTATCACATGCAGCATTAATTATAACTCTATCATATGGTGCTTCTTTTTTATATCCTTTCTTGCCATCAGCACATATTAAAATTATATTCTTTAAACCTGTTTTTTCAATATTTTCTTTTGCAAATTCTATTAAATCATCAAAAATATCTATTGAAACGACTTTTCCTTTTTCTCCAACTATATAGCCTATAAGAGCAGCAGTCCATCCGGATCCAGTTCCAATTTCTAATATTTTTTCATCTTTTTTTGGTTTTAATGCTTCAAGCATCATTGCTACTGTATAAGGCTGAGATATAGTTTGTCCATGCATTGTTGGTAATGGAAAATCACCATAAGAAGAAGATAAATATTTTTCAGGAATAAATAGATGTCGTGGAATTTTATAGAATGCATCAATTATTCTTTTTGTTTTTAATGCTTTTCTTTTTCTAAGATTTTTTATCATTTCTTGATTTTGTTTTATAATATCCATATTAATAACTATTATATCTAAAAAATAAAAAAAAAGAGAAAGAGCCTATTTGGCTAAAAGAATATCTATTGTTGAGACATTTATTTTGTTATCTCCCTCGACAGCTCTTTCCTCTGTTCCTACATCAATGTTTTTTATCTTTACGTCTCCTAAGAAACGATTTTTAACGATTTCAGCAACGTCTACTGCTCTTGATATAGCTCTGCCTCTTGCTTTTATATGGACTTCTTTTAGTCCATTTGTAAATTGTGTTATAATAGCAAGGACATAACTCATAGCAGGTTTTTTACCTATTAAAACAACGTTGTCATTTGCATTTGTTTTTTGTTCTTTTTTTTCTGTTTCAGCTTTATTTTCTGCCATTCACTTACACCTCCGTTTTTTTGTAAGTTTCTGTATTATATATCTATTATTTTGTTTTAAGTTAAATTTATAAAGATTTCTATTAATCACTCCCATGTGGGTTGTGGATTTGGTTCTACAGTTGTTGTTGGACCTGGTGGTGGATTTGGTGGATATGTTGGTCCAGGACCAGGTGTACATGGATAACATACAAGAGGAACATTTCTTATATAATTAATGTTGCTGTTACATACTTGCTTACATAGTTTAACACATCTCCAGTCACATGGGCCACAACTTACTGTTTTCCAACCTTCTTCACATGCTGGAGGATTTTCATTTGATTCTTCCCCTGGAGCACAATTTTGATAACACCATACACCGCAAGTTGGTTTTCCATTACATACACATTCATCGTCAGAACCTTTACATTTAACAACTTTTTCACATTGTTTTCCTTTAACATTCATCATAACATTAACAGAAAATATAAGTTTTCTATCATCTTCTGTTGATAAAAGATATTTTTTATCTTTACAATAAAATCCTCCCTCTATTGCCCCTCTAACTTCATCCCATGATTCACAAGCGCCCTTACATTCATCTTCAAGTCTTAATGTATAATAATCTTTTTTATTATTGTCATTTCCTAACAGATTTAAATTTTTTGAACATAATGGTCCTGGGTTTGTTTTGAAACAGTTATTACATTTTGGTGCATCTCTCCATGCTTCACATGGTGATTGAACATTTCCACAAACTTGTGTTTCTATATAGCAACAATCGAATGTATAGCTACATTTTACATAATTATCAAATTTACTTTGTAATTCTCCTTTTGCTTTTTGGAAACATTTTTCAACACATGCTTTAAATGAAGGACAAACATCTGTCAAACAATCTCCTGCAGGACAACAACATCCAGAAGCAAGACATCCACAGATACATCCTGGAAATGATGTTGTTTGTGACCATTCTTTAAAGTTTCTATACATATACCAAAATCTGTCTTGTGCTATTTCTTCATAAATATTATTAGTTGATTGAACACTATCATTTTCATAACTGATATTTATATTACTTCCATAAGCACCAACATTAAATCTTTCATCATTTTTTCCAGACATAACAGAATTATCATTAACATCATAGTCAACACAAGTTACATTTGTTATATATAAATTAGTTAATTCTTCATCTTTCAAATTTGTTATATATCTATTCAAATATTCTTTTGTTGTTTCAGATAAAAAAAATCTTACAGTTTCAATATCAGGTGAAATATCAGAGTTACATATCCAATACCTGCTTTCACCTTCCTCATTCCATTCACCACCATGTTCTGCAACACTTTGTGTACCTTTGTGTACAGCTAAAAGCAAAGATTCTCTAGAAAATCCTTTGAAAAAATCCAGATATTTTGACAATTTTGATAATTTTAATGTTTCAATTATTCTCTTTTGTTGTGTTGTTGATGTAAACATATTTATCATCCAAATTGTTATGAAAACTGTGACTAATCCAATAAGAATTAATAATCCACTTTGCGATTTTTTACCAGTTTTTAAATTCAGCTGTTATACTTTCACCTTCAAAACTTGGCAATGGAAGTTTCATAATAAAAGTTCTAGTTCTTTTACCAAGAGGGACACTATATCCAAATTCAAGTTTTTTATCCTCGTATATTATTTTTAAATTCCAGTTTTTATCAAAATATGCATCAAAATTTTCATAAACTATTTTTGTGACATTTATTCCTCCATATCTATCTCCATAATCAACTATACCATCCTTTCCAGATACAATAAGATCACCAAGCATTTGTGCTAATACTTTATCTATCCCGGGAATTCTTGTATAAAATATATTTGTAACTGTATCTAATGTTCTTGCATATTGGTGTTGTTCAATAGAAATTGATGTTATATGTGGTGTTTTTGATCCAAAAAGAAAATATGACATTATTAGCATTATAGAAACTCCTACAATTATAATTACAAAATCCATTATTTCTTTTGTTTGTCCTTTCATTATACCACTATTTTCAAAACCCCATTTTCTATATTTGAATAGAATTTATAATGTCCTGGTCTTTGAATATTTGAAAATTCAATTTCTTTTTTACAACCTAATTTTTGACACTTTTTTTCATTGAATTGCATACAAATATAATTTCCATCTTGTCTTTTTTCAAATGTAACAGGATAATCTAGTTTCATATCTAAAGATAATGATTTTTCAGTTACACAAGATGCTTCTATAAAGCCAACTAATTGTTCCAATTCTCCTTTGACTAAAACAATTTTCATTTTTGCTGGTAAGAAAGTTGATTGATTAACATAAACCATAACAGGAAGTGAAATTATATTTTTTTGATCCAATGCATCTTTTTCTGAAAATACTGAATCACCAAAAGACCATTTCATAGGTTTTATAGTTACATTAATTTGTTCTTTTGGTTTAGAAACCAATTCCTCACATGTCTTTGCTTCAAAAAATTCTCCATGAGTTTTTTCTGATATTTTATCTAAATCAGTCTTACAAACACCAACACCAAATCCAACTGTATAAACAGGAATTCCACTATAACTATATTCATTTGCTATATCAACTGAAGAATAATCACCAGTTGGACACCCTCCACCACCTCTTTTACAACAACAGTTTTCACAACCATCTGTTAAAAGAACAATTGCTTCTGCATTTTCATTTATAGCATATTCAAATCCATTTTTGAATGCTACACACATTGGAGTTCCGCCTTCAGCTTTAAGTCCAACAATTTTTCCTTCCATGAATTCTTGGTTTCCTGCTATAGGCATAAAATCAAATAATCTTTCTCTTTCACATGGTGGATAAGCATAGGGTAATACAGATATTTCACTATTTTCATCCATTTCTTCGATAAATCCTATCAAAAATTTTTTTAAGCAACAAAGCTTTGTATTTACAATAGTATAATCTTCACATTTGCCTGCTGATTGTCTCATACTTCCTGACAAATCAATAATAAACATGGTTTTTTTACCATCAATCAATTCTAATAATTCTCCGAATACACTTTCGCCTCTAGAACTCTCAACAGTACTGATATTTACAGGTAAAGTTTCAACTTCGATTCTATATCCATAAGTAAAATCTTTTGCACAATCTGGCTCAACATCAGAATATTGCTGTGAAAATTTATTTAATTTATTTATATCAATCACTCTGTGTGTAGCTAATTCAACATGTTTTCCTTCAATACTTGCAGGCTCTTCATATGCTAAACAATTATTATTTCCTGCTAAAGTTTCCAGGATATTATTAGATTTTTCTATTAATTCTATATCTTTTTGTTGTTCTGTAGAAGAAACATGTAAAGATGTAATTTGGTTTATAACAAAAGCTATAACTATAAGAATTAGGATTAAATA
>Ga0164318_10004496_pt1 | contig 13421 bp, 14 predicted proteins | sample GuaBasSedimGuay9_FD_113734 | JGI IMG/M metagenome (GOLD analysis project Ga0164318, IMG submission 113734) | Subseafloor sediment microbial communities from Guaymas Basin, Gulf of California, Mexico - Guay9, Core 4571-4, 0-3 cm | ecosystem: Environmental > Aquatic > Marine > Hydrothermal vents...
AGAAGGCAAGATTGAGGCCAGACAAGGTTGAGCTAAGACTGGGAATGGCCAACTCTTTGATTTTTCTTACCTCTACTCCCGCGGCGCGTTGCGCCGAATGTTGAGTGATGAATTTTGAATGTTAAATAACAAGAGACAATTGTTCTTGATGCAGCTCGTTACTCATCACCTATCACTGCCCGCAGGGTACACCCTTAATATGGATATTTCCTCTTATTTCCCCATTTTTTCAGAAAAGGCTTGACTCTGTAGTATGGTACGGGGTTTATCTTGGTAAGAGGAAGAACCACGGGAGGTGACGCATGAAAGCCCTGACAATCGGAAAGGTGGCAAAAGAGACTGGGGTCGGAGTTGAGACTATTCGCTTTTATGAGCGGGAAAAGCTGATTGAATCACCGCCCCGGATAGAATCCGGCTATCGCCAGTTTCCCCCTGAAACCGTGAAACGGATCCGGTTCATCCGCCGGGCCAAGGTACTGGGATTTACATTGAAAGAAATCCGGGGGCTGCTGGCCCTTGAAACGAAGCCGGGGCAGTCCTGTTCCAAGGTGCAGTCACAGGCTCAGAAAAAAATAGCCGATATTGATCAGAAAATTGCCTCCCTGCAGCGGATGAAAGCCGCCCTTTCCAGACTGGTTCGTTCCTGCAAAAACAACGTAGACAGCGGACGGTGCCCCATTCTGGATTCGCTGGAAGGAGAAACATCGTGAATGAGAAGAAGTTAGTAGTAAAAGCAGGCATCGGCGCCGCACTGCTGGGTGTTTTATGCTGTGTGGGGCCGCTGGTTCCCATTCTGCTGGGTATTGGTGGTACCGGTGCTCTGTTCGGGCTCCATCGGTACCAACCGCTTTTCATTGCCATCGGACTGGTCATTTTGTCCGCAGCGGCATGGATAGCGGTACGAAATCACAACCGCTGCTGCACAGTCCGTAACCGAAAACAGGACATCCGAATCGTGGGGACTGTATTTGCTGTGGGTATCGGATTCTACTTGCTGCTGCAATTTGCCGTTGTACCGGTACTTTCTTCCGTTGCCAGTAACACAATTCAACCACAAAAAGCCAGTGCAGCAGCGCCTGATACGCTGTCCACACTAAAATTGGATATTGCAGGTATGAATTGTGCCGGCTGTGCAGTGGGGATTGAACAGGCACTTTTAACAGTGCCGGGAGTCCGGGAAGCCCATGTGGATTAGAAGAAGGGAACGGGTGAGGTTCGGTTCGAAACGAAAAAATCCGGCCCGGTCGCCATTTTGAAGGCGCCCGTACAGGAACAATACACCCTGAAAACTGCATCCGTACAGGATACGAAAGGAAAGCGATAATGGATTGCTGCAACACCGGGATTCAAAAGAAACATCTCATTATTATCGGCGGCGGCTCTGCAGCCTTTTCCGCTACAATCAAAGCCAATGAGCTGGGTGCGGCGGTCACCATGATCAACGCCGGCCTGCCCATCGGCGGCACCTGCGTCAACGTGGGCTGTATCCCGTCCAAGGCCCTGATCCGGGCGGCAGAACAGGTTCATCACAGCAACAACCATGAGTTCCGGGGGATCCAAACCTCGGGGCATGTGGCCGATTTCAAGGCTCTCATGGATCAGAAACAGGAACTGGTTCAGGAACTTCGGCAGGCCAAATACGTGGATGTGGTATCCGATATGGAGGACTTTACACTTATGGAAGGCCATGCCAGTTTCAAAGATGCCTCCACCGTTTCCGTAAACGGGCAGAACATCCACGGGGATGCTGTTCTTATTGCCACCGGCGCCACTACTTTTGTACCAATTATCCCCGGTTTAAGGGAATCCGGTTTCTTGACCAATGAAACCCTGTTTGAGCTGGACACGCTGCCGGACTCTCTAATCGTACTGGGCGGACGCTATGTGGCACTGGAAGTCGCACAGATGTTTGCCCGCTTCGGAACGCGGGTCACCGTGCTTCAGCGGTCCAGCCGAATCCTGCCCACCGAAACCCTGGATATCACCGATACGCTGACAGCATTTCTTGAAAATGAAGGAATTGAAATCGTTACCGGTGTCTCCCTAATTTCTGTTTTACGGGACGGATATCGCGTCTCGATTCAAGCGGAAGAAAATGGGAAACAGCGTGAATTCACAGCCGGCCAACTGTTGCTGGCAACCGGGAGAAAACCCAATACAGATGGACTGGGACTCAGCTCAATCGGTGTGGAAACCGATGCCATTGGTGCGGTCCAGGTGGATGAATCCCTGTCCACCGGCGTTCCCGGTGTGTTCGCGGCGGGGGATGTGATTGGAAAACGGATGTTTGTGTACACGGCTGCAGCGGAAGGCGCACTGGCTGCAAAGAACGCCCTGACCGGTTCCGAAACACCATTGGATGCCAGCCTGTTGCCGTGGGTCATTTTCACGGACCCGCAATTGGCGGGTGTCGGCATGGACGAGGAGGAAGCTGTTGCAGCGGGATTGACACCGGATGTTTCCATCCTGCCCATGAGCCATGTTCCCCGGGCCCTTGCCGCCCGGGACACCCGGGGCTTTGTCAAGCTGATTCGGGACCGGGACAGCGGCCGCATCATCGGCGGCCGGGTGCTGGCACCGGAGGGGGCGGAACTGATCATGGAAATTTCCCTGGCAATCCGGCACCGGATGACCTCAACAGAACTGGCAAAGATGCTGCACCCCTACCTGACCCTGGCCGAAGCAGTAAAACTCGCCGCTATCACCTTCGACAAAAATGTCAATCAATTAAGCTGCTGCGCAACATGAGCGGCGCTTCGCGCCGGGTGTTAGATGATAGGTGTTGGGTGCCAGATGACATCAGGGAGGGGGCAAAGAGTAATGAAAGTGCAAGCAAAGAAAATCAAAGAATGAACCATTCATTCTCTGCCTTCCCCGCTCATTACCCCGAACATCCGGTTAAATATCAGGCAGGGTCAAAAATGGTGGGCAAGAAAAACACCAGTGGTGATTGCTTTATGTCATCCTTTCAGGTTTTTGAGCAATACAGAATCAAGTCTTTCCAATACACCTGCCACTCGCTGAAACCAGCCTGTTGGCATTGTGTCACAGGTGTGGACTGCAAGGATCCATTCACTGGGCACTTTTTTACAGAATTGCAATAACGACAAAGCACTTTCCTCATCCCTTTTCCGTTTTTCGGGTACCTTTCGGTAGGTTGATACAATAAGTTTGTGGATAGCGAATACGGAAGGTCGCGGCACCCGCAATTCAATGCCACGAAATCTGGTAACCATAATATTCTCCACCAGAAGAGACATGTACCGCAATGGTTGTGCTTTAACTCCAAGTTTCCTTACAAATTCAACTTTCTCTACGGCTTCTCCTCTCGCAGGCACCATGAATTCCAACTCCAGCTCAGGATGCACATATTTTTCCACTCCATCCGGATAAGCAATAGCCAGATCAAATCCAAGGTTCGACAGAACAGCGGGTAAGTCCGCAGTATTACTTCTTTTCACAGGAGTTGGAATAAGAAAATCAATATCAAGTGTCCTGAGAACGGGTATCAGATGTGAATTACCGAAATGTTCACGGTAAACTATGAAACACCATCCACCAATCAAGACCAGATCGTTGAGGATTTCATGTTGACTCAGTGAAGTCAGTGTCTGTTCAAACAGATTTTTTTGCTGCATGGAGCATCCTGTTAATCTGCTTAAGGTTTCGTGCCGCCTCACCACGCTTCATCTCCAGTTCTCGTCGCCGCTTAATTTTCTGTGCAATCATTTCCGGCTTTTCAGATCCCTTTTTACCAAGATAGTCAAATTTCACAGAATTGACCACTCGGTACGCAAGATAGCCGTACTCGCCGCTTTCACGTTTTTTCCAGGAAATACTTCCTTTGGGTAATCTGGAAATCTGCTCATCATATCCATGAATGAGGGCCTCCAGTCTTCTTTTTTCTTCCATTAAGACATCTATCATCATTGACATCGGCCACCTCTTGCCTAACGCTAACACATTTATTATAGTTCGTTAGGCAAATTATTTCAACCCATTTTTACCTAACATATTACCTGTTTCCGATATTTGTTAGGCATATATGATAACAGATAAGCGCGGCGGCGCGTTGCGCAGAGTGTCAGATAGATGGACAGTGTAAAATACAAGTTGAGGAAAAGAAAGACTCAGACAACGACTAACTCCCTGCCTTTTTTTACAAATCACTTCTTGTCCCCCCCGTTTCGCAAAAGGGGGCGAAATGCCCCCTTTTTATTTCATACGCTTGTTTTTTGTTCCTATTCGGCTATCGTCGGTGCTTCCTCAGGCTTTTTTCGGCGGAATTTGGCCTGGATGCTTTCTTTGATCATGTAGAAGGTCGGGATGTAAACCAGCGTCAGGAAAGAACCAACGGTCAGGCCGCCGATGGCAACAATGGCCAGCGGAGACAGCTTTTCCAACCCGACAGACCATTCCAGTGCAATGGGAATCATACCCACAATGGTGGTTACGGCTGTCATGAGAATGGGCCTTGTCCGCACCTGAATCGCCATCTTCACGGCTTCTCCGATGGGATGCCCCTGTTCCCGGTAAGTGCGGATAAAATCGATGAGAAGAATAGAGTTCTTCACCACTACCCCAGCCAACAGTATAAAGCCCATGAAGGCGGGCATACAACCGTGTTTCCCGGCAATCATCAATCCCCAGACCGCTCCAATGAATGCGAACGGAACAGCCAGCATGATTACGATGGGATCACTGAATGATTTAAATGTTACAACAAATGTAAGATAAAGAAAGAGAATCGACAAAATCAGGGCCTTTCCCAGTCGTCCGAAGGATTCGTTCATCTGGGTCATTTCCCCTTCTTCCGATACCTGTAATGTGGTCGATACCGCCGCTTTCTTTACGGCGATGTTCCGCTGATCGTTGAGAAAAGTCACCGGTGCGGTGGCGCGATAGCCATGGACGTTTGTGGTGTAGTTTAACTTATCCCGGGTAATTACGGTAGGTACATAGACTTTTTTAACCCTGGCCAGTTCGTTCAGTGGGATATAGAGGCCCTTCGGGGTCAGGATGTTCGTGGTCATCACCTTGTTAATCCGATCCCGCTGGTTCCCGATGTAGCGGAAACGAATGCGGACACCATCCTGGTTGAAAATTCTGAATACACTGACCGGAATCCCCTTCACCGCTGTTGCCAGCTGGTAACTGACATCCATGGGGGTTAATCCGAAACGGGCGCATTTCTGCCGGTCAAAGAACAGGTGATATTCTTCCCTGTCCTTTTTCCAGCTCCGGCTTACGGATTTGAATCCGGGCCGCTTGATCAGTTCATCGGCAATTCGCTGCCCAGCCCTGTCCAGCTCACCGTAGTCATTCCCGGCCACTTCCACGTCCACTGTGGATGCGATACTACTGAGTGGTGTGGCGCCGAAGTCATACACATCGGCATATTTTACACCCGGCATATTGCGAATATCCTTCCGAAGGCGGTCTTCCAGCTCCCAGATGCTCTTGTGGCGTTGAAACCGATCCACCAGATTCACTGTAATATCAATCTGCTGGGGTGTCCGGCCCTTTCCATAGGTAATGAGCCCAGGCTCAGAACCAATGTAGCTCAACTGGGAAATCAGTCCCTTTTCTTTGTAAATCCGTTTTTCAATCCGGTTCAGCAGGGCTTCGGTTTTTTCAATGGAATAATCGGATTCTGTCTCAATCCGCATTTTCATAATACCGGTATCCATCGGCGGCATAAGGTCCCGTCCCACCAGTTTCATCTGGCGCATGGAAATCGGTAAGAGTATCACAATGAGGATGATAAAGATCCACTTGTATTGATTCACAAACGAGAACGTTGCAATGAAGAAATCCCGCAGGCGATCCACAAACTGCACCTGAAATACCTTGGCAATCCGGTTGAGAATCTTGATGATCAGGTATTCGTCCTTATTGGTGTTTTTGATAATCCACGGCGCAATCAACGGGATAATGGTAATGGAAACCGCGTAGGAAGCTACCAGGGCAATGCTCAATGTCACTGTCAGCGGCCGGAGAACTTTCTGCACAAAACCACCGAGCACCATGATGGGAATCAGCACAACAACGGTGGAAAAGGTCCCGGAGAACACCGCAAGCATAATTTCCTTGGTGGCAACCCGGGAAACCTCTTTCAGGTCTCCGCCGTCCTCCGAATAGTGGCGTTCGATGTTTTCCACCACCACAATAGCATCATCCACAAGCATTCCCACCGCCAGAATTACAGCGGTCAGGGTCACCATGTTGAACTGAATTTTGGCCAGCCACATGACAGCAAAGGTTAAAAAGTAGGTAAATGGAATGGATATGCCGGTAATTGCAGCGGAGCGAAGGTCGGCAATCATCAGAAAAATAACCAGTACCGTGAAGATGATAGCTTCTTTCAATGATTCTTTCAGATTATCCACCGACAGCTTGATGATTCTCTCCTGAGTATCCGCAATACTGATCTTCACCTGCGGAAAACGTTTTGCCAGTTCGGGAAGGTGCCGTTTGACCGCTTCAATGGTATCCACGGTGTTTCCGTCTTCATGCCGGACAATGTTGACGGCAATGGCAGGTTTCCCATCGAAATGGAAAGCTGAGAACTGGTCCGCGATGGTGTTTTTCACCGTCCCCACGTCCCTCAGATGAATGACCCGTCCCTTGTAGCTGATCGGCAGGTTTTCTAACTGCTGCATATGCTCCAGTTCGCCTTTGGTCTTTAAAATGACCTGGGAACGGGAATTCAGCAGGAATCCCTCGGGAATATCCAGGTTATTGGCTTGAATGGCATGAATAATGGCGGAAAACGGAATGTGTTTGTTCGCCAATTTGATGGGGTCAATCTGAACAGACAATTCCCGGATATGCCCCCCGAATACCTCGGCATCCGATACCTCCGGAATTGCCAGCAGTGCATCCTTGATGTCATTGTCCGTCATCTGACGGGTCATGGCCAGGTCATACTGGCCGCTTTTTGCAGGCTGCACCGCCAGTGTCATCACCGGCTTGCTGAAATCACCCACTTTGAACACCTGCGGCGGCAAAATGTCCCGGGGCAATCTGGATTGAACCTTCTGCAAGGCCGTCAACACATCTGTTACCGCTGCCTGAAGGTTTTTCCCATACTGGAATTCAACCGTCACGAACGTAATCTCATCCTTACTTGCAGACGATACTTTTCTGATATCAGACAGCGCATTGCACTGCCGTTCAATAGGCCTTGCCACATACTCCGCGACATCCTTTGATGAAGCCCCGGGCTCCATCACCAGTACGGTGACAGTGGGCCGCTCCACATCGGGAAACAGGTCTGTCTTGATGGCATAGCTGGCATAAACGCCTATCACCAGTGCCAGCAGCGACAGCACAATGACCAGATGTGGATTCTTGAAAATAAAATCCACAAATCCGTTTTTCTGTAGCTTCATTTGATGCCCTCCACCGGTTTCACTGATGTGCCATCAGTGAGACGCATCAGGAGGGAATCGCTGCCTACGACCACAGTATCCCCTTCACTGAGCTGGCCGGAAATCGCAAATCCATCTTCAGATTCACCCATGACTGTTACCGGAACCACCTTTGCTTTTCCGTCTACAATCTTGAACACCGAGGCCTTATCCACACTTTTCAACACAGATCCTATGGGAAGCAGAATGACAGATTCAATCCGCTGAATCGGCAGGTTTACGGAAACAGTTGCACCCAGCGGCAGGCCGAATGGGGGCTCGGGTAAGTCCACTTCCACCGTTCCAATCCCGGCATCACGGGCAGAGGGATACACACGGGAAATTTCAGCGTCAATCTTCTTTCCGTCGTATAAAATCTGTGCCGGTTCTCCCACCTTCATCGCGGTGAGGTCATCGGTAGAAACTGTTGTCCTGATTTTACAGGGAGTCGCGTCCTCTATCTCCATCAGGGGCTGTGAAACCATCACAACATCGCCTTCATTCACCGGCACGGTGGAGACAACGGCATCGAACGGCGCTTTCACAGAGAAAAAAGAAAGTTTGCTCTTAATGTCCGCCATCTGGCTTTTCACATTCTGTAGCTGTACTTTTGCCTCTTTCCAGTGGTTTTCAGACAATTCCATTGCCTGGCGGGAGATTACCTTCTTTTCAAACAGCATCTTGTCTCTATTGTAAATTGTCTGCATGTTCTGCTCATTCTTCTTCAAGTCCTGAACAGACTTTTTCGCATTATTCAAAGCGGTTTCCAATGCCGCCCGGCTGCCCACTGCATCTCCCGGCAGACCATCCATCTCAATTACTGTTTCTCCCTTTCGAACCGCATCCCCTTCCCTTTTCAGGATTCGACTCACCTGGCCGACGATACGGGATTTCACCGTTCCCTGACGATTGGATTCCAGGTGCCCGATGTAGGGTTGCCAGTGAATATACTCCCCTACCCGTGCCATTGCCGTCTCCACCGGAACCGCCTGGAGCGGCGCAATCCGGATGGACTCCAGTTGGTGTTTCCGTAGTTTTACCAGGGAAACCCCGCCAATTACAAACAACAGAGCAACAACAATCAGAATAATCCAACGCTTCATTTTATATCTCCTTCAATGGTTTTCCTGAGGTTTTCAACAGCAACAAAATAATCGGTCCTTGCCTGAATCAAGCCGGTTTCCGCCAGCTTTTCACGGGATTTTGCCCGGAGCAAATCATCAATATCACCCCGTCCGTTGTCATATTTCAATTGTTCGAGCTTTGCGACTTCATTGGCAAATGACAGGGATGCCTTTGCCGTATTCACATCCTGAGATGCCCGGTTGACCCCTGCAACGGCATCTATCACCTCACTTTGAATTTGCAACTTGGCCGCATCCACCTGATGGCTCGCAGCCTTCATGCCATGCATAGCCTTTCTTACCTCACGGCGGCGGCGTCCCATGTCAAAAACCGGAATCGACACATTGACGGTGGCTGACCAGAAACGGTCATTGTAGTCAATATTTCCACCCTGCACTGCGTTCAACCTTGCATCCAGAGACACCTTCGGCAACCTGGCTGATCTGGCAATCTTCAATTTTTGCTGCGTAATGTTTTTCAGCTCCTTTACCTGCTTCAAATCACTGCGACGCTGTACCGCAATTTCAGTCAATTCACTGATACCAGGTATTTTATCAGGAACCTTGTCCAGATTCACATCCGACAACCGGATCCCGGCTACCTTGTCCGGATTCTCCCCAATCAAAGATGCGAAAGAAGCGGCCAATGCCTTCTTCCGCTGATTCAGCCCCGCGATCTGCAACCGCGCCGTTTCCACCTCATACCGGACCTTCAGTTCATCCAGTTGCGCGTATTTTCCATTTTTTACACCGATTTCAATATGATTCTCCAATGAGCTCAGTGCGTCCAGATATGCCTGCCATGCAGTAAGTTCCCGTTCAACAGCAAGGAGGTTGGTGTAGGTTGAAGTGACATTATACCGAATTCCCCACTTCAGGCTGTTCAGCCTATAGGATTGAGCCGTCCGGTTGCTCTTTGCGATACGCTCCGATGCCTTTAACTGGCCGCTTGAAAAAAGCGGTACCCGGTAATCCAGGTTCCAGTAGGTCAGTTCATCGTCAAAGGGCATGGCAGCAAAACCGGCTGAAATCAGCTCCTTTGTCATGGGCCGAATCAGGTTTGCATCACTGCTCTTGGATACGCCCCCGTTGAGCAACACCTCACCGAACTTTATCCGATTTACCGCAAGCTCGTTTTCCTTCTGAGATTGTACCGACTCATCCAGTGCCTGAATGGAAGGATTGTTTTCATAGGCTTTTTGAATCGCCTCATTCAACGTCAAACTCTGCGCCCCTGCCACAAGGGACAGAAAAGCTACAGCTCCAAGAAACAACGTTCTCATACTAAAACTCCCTGAAGAAAAATATTCAAAATCTCATCACACTTCTCATTTATCCTTAATTCTCCGCCACTCAAGAGGTAACGGATGGTCAGGGACTGCACCATCCCCACCAGAATCACAGCGCCGGCTTCTTCGTCAATATCCCCGCGCACCTGCCCTCTTTCCCTTGCCTCTTTCAAATACTCCGCCACGTGCCAGATCATTCCGCTGTAAAAGGCGAGCAGGGCCTTCCGCACAACATCATCATGGCTGTAGGTGGATTCGGAAAGGAACAGAATCGTCACGCCTCTGACTTTCTCCAGGTACTCCAGAAGGGGACATAGAAGTTCCCGGAAATATTCCTTCGGTGCAAGGCTTCGGTCTGCTTTGGAAACAACCGCCTCGTAGCCCTCCCGAATCCGGCCGATCAACGCCACCACCAGATCCTGCTTGTCCTTAAAATGTCGGTACATCGCCGGTTCAGTAAATTTCATCCGGTCCGCGACCTTTTTCATCGTCAGGCCCTTGATACCCTCCGCAATCATGAGGTCCATTGCCTGATTCAATATTTCTTCCTGTCTTTTACTCATTCCCACCTCCGGTGAGTTAGTTATCATTTACTAACTTACCCCCCATCACGTAAACTGTCAAGGGTTATATGAAAAAACTTTCAAAAAATATCACGATATGCGTTCCCTCCAGGCGACAGAAAAAAAGCAGGGAATCTACGAGAGTACCTGACCCGTAGCTTGGTTTCCCTGCCTTCTTTTTTATTTATCTGAGATTTAACATCTATAACCTGACACTCACCGGTTCAGGAGCTCGAACCTCAACTGGTGTAGTGTGTGCAGTCGCTGCAAACCGGCTTTCCATCTTCCATATGCGCATAGTTTTCTGCTATTGTGCTACCGCAGACAGAACAGGTCACCAGACCAAAGCACGGTTTCGGCTTGGGAAGTTTCACGGTAAAGGGGCCTTCAATTTCCAGCAGTTCCTCCTGGTTCAGCAAAAAGGGGCGTTTGAATCCCGGTATGGCCACATCTGCAGGGACGTCCGCCGGATTTACGCCCTTTGCACGATATTCCGTAATGAAGGGCGCTGCGAATACCTTGTCCAGAACTTCATTCTTAATGCGAACCTTCACAGCCTTTCCGGTTTTTTTCTGCACCAGCATGAATTGCCATTTTCCTTTCGCTTCCCTTTTCATGATGCCTTTCCCAAAGGTGCAGCCGGTGGAGAATTGAACGCCGTCCACAAAACATCCAACGGCATGGCCATTGCCCGCGTACACAATGGCAACGGTATCCATGTTCAGTTCCCGCTCAATTCCCAGCGCCTTCATTGCAGCAAGTCCCGCCACATAGCCCATGGGCATCCCGCCGCAGGCGTGTCCATGAATATTCAGTGCCGAGTACAGAAATTCCTTTTGCTTGTCATCTATTCCCTCAATGCTGTTTACCAGTGCACGATTTTTGTCAAACATATAAAGCCTCCTTATTTTTCCGGCTTACGCCAGAATAATATCCTTTACAATTAATATTGCCGCAATTGCCAGCAGGACAACTGCAAAAATCTTCTTAAGCGCACGGGATTTCAACTTTGTCGCCATTACGTGGGAACCCAGCTGACTGCCGAGAAATACCGCAGCCACACAGCCGCCCCACAACGGCCAGTTCGGCTTCGCTGCCGTCGCGAGATGGGAGAAAAAACTGGAAACACCGGAAAATGTCACCGCAAGGGCCGATGTTGCCGCCGCCGTCTTTGCGCTGATCCCCGCCATGTAAAGGAGCGGTACCACAAAAGAACCGCCGCCCCGGCCAATAAGCCCCGCAAGGAAACCCAGGCCACCGCCGCCGACAAGCCCCAGCGTCGTCCGTCGCCCAGTGTTCAATGGCTGCTTCGGCTGCCAGCCAATCCACATCAACACCCCTGCCACTGTGGTGAACAGCGCAAAAATCAGAATCAAAACCTTCGTCGAAATCAAATGGTTCGCCAAGGCACCAAAAGGCGCAGCTATCAGCATGGTAATCCCAAACAAAAGCCCGATTCGCCAGTCAATAAGTTTCTTCCTGGCATAGGTCACAGTGGCCGAACCGCTGTTGATCACATTCAGCAGCATCCCCAACGGAATCGCCGCCGTCTTGAAATCCAGCCCGAACCAGAACAAAATCGGGATATACACCTGCGACCCACCCATTCCCAACATGGAAAACACAAACGCAATAAAAAAGAAAATAACCGGAATCTCAATAAGCATGGTATTACTCCATCCGCAGCAAGGCCGAACACTTTTCCGGAGTGGCTTTCAAAACAAGCTGCCGATCCATCTCCAGCTGTTTTGTATCATTAAAGCGGCTCATAATCAGTTTCAGCAATTCCGGCACAAAAGCATCCTCCGCAAGTCGGTACATCACCCATCTGCCATCCTTTTGACTCTCAACCAGCCCGGCATAGGAAAGCTGTTTCAAATGTGAAGACACAGTGGAAAATGAAATATCCAGAACCGAACAGATCTCACACACACACAAAGGCCGTTCCCGGAGCATCATCACAATCCTGAAACGGTTTTCTTCTCCCAATGCTTTCATAATGTTGATTACCTGCTTCATTGGCACCTCCCATTCCGACATTTCTACGAATATCAAACTGTTATTTCTCTGTCAACAATTTTGTACTTTTGCAATTGAATGTGGGGGATTTCTTCCAGACAGACACCTGGAAATTTGACAACACCTGAAAATTTGCTCCCAAAAGGGTAACAAATTGAGTATAATTAGGTTAAGGAGCCTAATCATGTGTAAACAAAAGCGTCAACGCGCAGCGGAAATGGCCAGGGTAATGAAGGCAATGGGACATCCGGAGCGGGTCTTCATCATGGAACAGCTGACAAGACGGGAACATACGGTGTCCGAGCTGGCTGAACTGCTGGAGCGGTCCACGCCGACGGTTTCCAAGCACCTGAGCGTCCTGAAAAATGCCGGCCTTGTCCAGTCCCGCAAAGAAGGGACCACCGCATGGTATCGAACCGAATGCAAGTGTATGCTCACTTTCCACAGTTGTGCTTCAGATGTTGCCCGTGAAGAGGTCAACCGCATGAAACAAATCCTCGACTAAGCCATGTAATTCTTTATTTTTACATGTTGTTAAAATTTTTCTATTTTTTTTCTTGACAGTTTATCACTATTTGGCTATATTGCCAAATAGGAGGCGCATGAATGGATGATCAAAGCCGTGCAAGGTGCGAACAACTTGCCACAATCATGAAAGCGCTGGGACACCCGACAAGGGCGTTTATTGTGATGGAACTGGCAGAGGGTTCCCGCTGTGTGTGCGAATTAACAGATATGATCGGAGCGGATACATCCACGGTATCCAAGCATCTTACGGTGCTGAAGAATGCCGGCTTGGTTCAATCTGAGAAAGAGGGCCTGATGGTTCATTACAGTCTCACCACCCCCTGCCTTCTCAAATTTTACTCCTGTGTGGAGGATCTGGTCCGCAAAGATATGGAAGAAAAACAAAAATTACTGCAGAACTGAACCGTTCAAAATAACTGTTATTTTTAGTCAGGAGAACAACTTATGAACTGGAAATCTCAAAAAGCTATTTTTGTACTCATGCTC
>Ga0164318_10004497_pt1 | contig 13419 bp, 11 predicted proteins | sample GuaBasSedimGuay9_FD_113734 | JGI IMG/M metagenome (GOLD analysis project Ga0164318, IMG submission 113734) | Subseafloor sediment microbial communities from Guaymas Basin, Gulf of California, Mexico - Guay9, Core 4571-4, 0-3 cm | ecosystem: Environmental > Aquatic > Marine > Hydrothermal vents...
AAAAGTTGGCTTGTCATCCTGTGGCTGATGGTCCCGCTGGCCCTGGCCTGGGTGGTCAACCCAGTCATGCCCTTTTTTTACGAACGCTATCTGCTGGTCTGCGCGCCGGCTTTCGCTATCCTGATAGCGGCTGGCCTGCGACGAATGGCACGCTGGCACGGGGCGGCACTGGCCGTGGGTCTGATTTTCGTCACTGCAACCAGTTCCTATGCGCTGAGGGGCTACTACTTCGATGGGACTTTCAGCAAGGGGCAATACGGGAGGATGATGGCATACGTGGAGAGGCACGCCCAGGATGGCGACCTCCTGCTTCTGGATAACCCCCTCCAGACGGGGCTGTTTGACTATTACCGACCGGCTGGTGTGGATGCACACTTCCTGAGCCGCGATGTCCTTATGGATGACGCCCGCACCGATCAGGAGTTGGCCCGGCTGACGGCCGGTCATCCTCGCGTGTGGCTAGTGATGTTCGGCAACCCGGCCGAGTACGATCCCCACTACCGGGCCGAGAGTTGGTTGGCTGCCCACGGCAGCAAGGCTTTTTACCAGGGGTTTCTCGACGCCACCCTGTCTCTTTACGTGATGACCCTGGCCGAGGAAAGTGTAATCCAGCAGCCGTTGCGGGCCAATCTGGACAATCAAGTGATGCTCGTGGGCTACAGCCTAAATACGCCCCAAATCCTGGCCGGCGAGACTTTGCTGCTCACCCTCACATGGCAGGCCCTGGCTGACGTGAGCACGTCCTACACCGTGTTCACCCATTTGCTAGACGGCGACAACCGGATATGGGCTCAGGTGGACAGCGTACCTATGGGCGGCACCTATCCCACCAGCGAGTGGTCGGTGGGCGAAGTAGTGACCGACAACTACGCCTTGCTTATCCCCGGCGACGCTCCACCCGGCGAGTACACCCTGGAGGCGGGCATGTACGAACTGGCCACCCTGGAGCGACTGCCTGTAGTAGATGATGCTGGTCGGAAGGTGGGCGATCACGTGATTCTGGGCACAGTGGAGGTACTCTCTAGACGCGGGGAGGGCTACTGAAGCTCAGGGCTGAGCTCGGGGCAGATGAGCTGTAGGGGAAAATACTGATCCGTTGATGTCCTGGAATCCGTGTTCTTAGCTGCCTCCGGCGGTATATCAGCCCCGGTACTCGCGCACCACTCGCAGCTCCTCGCCCACCATCCGCCAGGCGCGGCGCTCGGCCTCGTACATGATGCGCTCCTCGTCCAGGGTCAGCAACTCGCGGTCACGCATCAGCCAGCGACCGGCCACCATCACGTGCCGCACGTCCCCCGCTTTAGCCGCGTAGATAACGTTGGCGATCAGGTTGTGGCGCGGGCGCAGGTGGGGCTGGTGAAAGTCGAGGATGATCAGGTCGGCGGCGCGGTCAGGGGCGATGACCCCGCTCTGCGGGAATCCCATCGCCCGTGCGCCGTTTTGCGTCGCCAGGCGGAGCACGAGATCACCGGGCAGGAGTTGCGGGTCCAGGCGGGCGTTCTTGTGCATCAACGCGGCCAACTTGGCCTCCTCCAGCATGTCCAGATCGTTGTTGGACGCTGTCCCGTCTGTGCCCAGGGCGACGTTGATCCCCCGCGCCAGCATGTCCGGTAGCGGCGGCACGCCCATGCCCAGCTTCATGTAGCAGCCCGTGCAACTGGCCACGGTCACGCCCTTCTCGGCCAGGATGGACAGGTCTTCGTCGTTCACGTAGATGCAGTGCGCGGCAATGGCCGGCCCATCGAAGAGACCCAGGCGGGCCAGGTGGGCAACCGGCGTGCGCCCGTGCTCGGCCAGCGAGTTATCTACCTGCGCCTGCGATTCGGCCACGTGCAGGTGCACGCCCACTCCCAGCGCCGCCGCCTGTTCTGCCACCTGGGTCAGGAAGGCTGGCGAGCAGACGTAGGGCGAATGCGGCCCCAGCACGGTGTGGATGCGTCCGTCCGCCGCACCTTGCCAGCGCTGCACGAAGTCCACCGTTAGATCGAGGGTGGTGCCGCCTATCTCCTGCTCCGCCCCCAGACCGAACACACACCAGGCCAACGTGGCCCGCAGTCCCGACTGCTCCACCACCTCGGCCACGCGATCCATCCAGAAGTAGTGATCGGCGAAGCCCACCGTGCCACAGCGGATCATCTCCGCCGCAGCCAGAGCCGCGCCCCAGTACACGTCCTCCTCGGTCAGCGCCGATTCCGCCACCCAGATGCGCTCGTTGAACCAGCGGTCCAGGGGCAAGTCCTCGGCCCAGCCCCGGACCAGGGTCATCGGCGCGTGGGTGTGAGCGTTGAAGAAGCCGGGCATCACCACCTGACCGGTGGCGTCCAGTACCTCGTCGGGGACAAAGCCGTCGGGCACCGCTCCCACCGCTTGAATGACCCCGTCGGCGATGGCAACGTCGCTACCTTTCAGAACCTCGTCCGGCTGGTCGAGGGTAATGACGTCGGCATTTTTGATGAGAACTTTCGGCATTCGGCCCTCCCGTGGTACGAGTAATCAGAAAATGGGTTTCCTATCCAAGTAGTTCAAGCCACTGTTTTTCTACTTCAACGTTGCCGAGATTTGCATTCAACATCCAGCCCAGCGCTGTGCCGCAATCCCGACAGAAGGTATAGCTATCACTTTTATCAATTGTTGTCGGACATTCCCAACTACGAACTACATTTACTTCGGCCTGTTTCGGCGCCAGTACCAGAATGGTGTCGTGGGTCAGGGCCTTCAGGTTGGAGATATGCACCGAGATGGGATTCTCCGAGTGAACTACGTAGCGATTGAGCAGAATAAACCCAGGCTCTCTAAGTGCGCTGGTGAGGGCGATCCATGCTTTGGGGTGCCAATGGTGAAATGTGAAGATGAGACGCCCGTGGTCTTTCCGCAATACTCGATAACATTCGGCAAAAATAGCACTGAGGACATCGGTATACTGTCCTGCGCCATTGGCGTGTGGATCAACCGCTGACTTGGCCAGATCATAGTCCCATTGCATATCAATGGGAATCAATCGTCTAAGCCAGACCCGAAAAAAGGCCGCCAAATCGCTATATTGCACGCTGTCGAAGTAGGGCGGATCGGTGACGACGTAATCCACACTGTTATCATCCAGGTTCAACGAGGCCGACGATCCCTGGATCAAGAGAAAGCGACGACTATCCTGGCGCAGGTCGGCAGGTCGAGTCACTTCGACTCCGGCGTCTACTTCGCCCCGCAATGTAATTTTGCGAACTTCGCCTTTCTTGATTAATCGTTCTTGTGGGTTGTGCGCCCATTGCCGGGCGCGGCGAATGCGATCGTGGAATAGTTTCTGGAGAGTGCCCGAGGTCATCTCCGGGTAGACGGGATTGTTTTCCAGGACGGTATAAGGGAAAGAATAAGCATGATGCGAAAAGGTATGCCGGATAGCCCCTGGCCGGCGCTTGTCCGCACCTTTGTATCCACACAACATTGAATTGAATTCCAAAGAAGTGGAGACGAGTAAGGCCAGATTCAGACGTATTAGCGGTTCAATGCCAGATAACAAATCAATAGCGTGGTGTAGATAAAGCAGTTGGCGGCTCGAGAAGAGATCAAGATAGCTCGTTACTCCGTGCTTGATCAGATCGCCCGACTTGGGGCCGGGTTTGATCGTAAAGCCGGCGCGTGAGCCGAGGTCGAGAGCAGCACGCGCTGCATTTGCCTGTTCGATGAGGTCCAGATCACCTGGAGTGGGATGGGCGAAGAAAAGGCCATGCTGCGGGCACTTTCCCACCACGGCGACAGGTACGTAACGGGCATAAAATGGCTTGTGCCGGTCATCTTGATAGGGCTGGCCACAGATTACACACGATTTAGTCCCCTTTTCAACGAGAGTCACCGCTTGCGCACGAGCCTCGCAGTCACATTTACCGCGCGTGATATTGTGACAGCGTGGACAGATGCGAATCACAGAGCCATCGGACTCGTGACGCAAATCGTACGAGTCTACGAGCAATGCCGGGCCACACTTGCAGGTACGTTGAACTCCATAAAGGGTGAATTGCACCTCAGTAGTTCGACCGCAAGTAGGGCAGGCCGTAACAAAGAAGGGCAATAGCCTCTGGCGGAGCACGTCGAAAAATTCAGCGAAAGCCGCCTCCAGGTGAGGTAGTGGAATATCCGAAAGTGTGGCCCGAGCCTGGAGTATGGGAATAGGATCAATGTCTGCCCCGATGACGTTAGCTCCCAGCCGGATGGCCTCGTGCAGCGTTGTACCACCTCCCATCATCGGATCGAGGATAATTTTGCCTTCGAGTCCTCCCGGTGCGTAGTAGTCGCGCTGGTCTTCATTCTCCACAAGATGTTTGAGGATCAAACGGAAAGTACTGCCACAGCGCCGTGCCCACCACTTATGAAGATAAGTATTGGGCCGGTACAGGTGCTTATTGTATGATTCGAGCCGGGCTATCTCATTGGCGAAAGTAACGTCAAACTGTGCATCAATGGGCAGTTCGCCAAGATTATCGGAGGCGGGCTTGGAGGTGAACGGGAGACTCAACTGATAAGAAACGTGCATCGCTATTGCCTACTCACTCACAATATCGGTCAAGGTAGGAGCGTCTGGCGGGTAACCATCACCTAACTTTTTGTCCAGTTTTTCTTGTAACAAACCTATGAAATCGTCCAGCGAGCCGGGCGCTGGCGTAGTAATCTTGTCCAGGGCCGGGTGAAACAGAGTGTATACCGTCTGGCGAGGTACAAGGCAGTAGCGATTGGCAACTGTTTTGGTAGAAACCTCGCCGCGTTGCGAGCAAAACTCAACCGCCCACTGAGTATAACAGCAAGATAAGCCGCTGTCAAATGGCGCGGGAGTTGCCCCTCTATTCTGTCTGTGGTATAATCCTACCAGATGAGCGATGGCGAGTTTGCGCACTGTCCAAATAGGGGGAGAATTATGGAATTGCAACAACTCATCCGAGAGATCCATTGGATAGAATGGCAATTACGAACATTCGAGGATAAGTATGGCGTTCTATCGCGGGATTTTTACCAGGCAATGGAATCTGGCCAATTGTCCGAGTTTGACGACGGCGAAGAACCGCATTTCCACGACTTTCTTGAGTGGCATGGCCTGTACAAAACGTGGCCAAAGCGAGAGCAGCTTTACCGAGAACTGTTGCGCCAGCAGTCCCTGCCGGAACAGTTGCACCGCGCATATAATTGTAGTAGCGGCTGCACGCCCACCCGAGTAAGACAGCCCTCCGCCGTCTGGCCGGAACCGATTTTGTAGTCCCGAGATACAGAAAGAAGTAATTCCAATGGCCTCGACAACTATGGCAGAAATGCTGTCGCTGCGAGATTTCCCGGTGCTGAACACCAGGCTGGACCTGCCCGAGGAACTGGTCTGGTTCAACGAATTGAGCGCCGGCGAGAGGCTTGAGTTTTTCAGCGGCCTGCTGAGCATCCTGGCTGCCGATAGCGCCGATCTGTTGGCCGCGTTGGACGAATACTTGCGCGGCTGGCAGGCCACGGTCGAGATTTGCTCTAGCGCTGAATTGATTGCCTCTTATGAGCGGGCCAGAGATGACCTGCGCCATCGCCGCTTCCTGACCTATGAAGAGGTGTTCAGTGGCGTATAAACCACTGTTCCTCGAAGGGTTCAGAAGAGACCTGAAGAGATACGCCGGTCTTTCCAAGCAAATAAAACGCAGAGTCGATCATATCCTCCAGAACTCCTATCACAACTCCGAATTGCTGACGAAGAAAGCAGTAGACCTCAGAGGCAAGCGAAGTGCACGTGTTACCCGAAACTTTCGCATCATCTACACTGTGTGCGAAGAGTGCATAAACCGTGGCTTCAAGAAAAAGGGCTACAACGACTGCCCGGATTGCTCCAAGACAGAGCCCGACAATGAGATGATCTTCTTTCTCGTCGGCCCTCGCGAAAAGATATACTGTGGCTAGTGGCAACCTCACGACGGCGTGAGCCCTACGCCAGTCGCATGTCGGGCGCGCCAAGCAGGCAGAACGGCGCCCAATAGAACGATCCTCGCACCCGTTTTCCGAGGCGAGTTTGAGAAAACGACGACTTGACTACCCCCTCCTCTGCCAGTATAATGGAAGCGCAAGTGAAAAATGATTGCCAGCAACCAGTGGAAAATGCGGTTCGAGAGGTGAAAGCATGACCTGGACATTGGAAGAGATTATTCAAGATTTGCACGCTCTCGAGGCCCGTATCCGTGCCTACGAGCGCAAGTATGGGATCACCTCACAAGACTTTTACGATCTCTACCAGCAAGGGTTACTTGACGACGAGGGCTTTGAGCTGTCCACCGAGTTCACGCGCTGGGCCAGTGCTTACACGATGAAACTGGAACGGGAAGCTGCATTTGAGGCTGCCAGTCGCACCTTCGTGGAGCGTTTGCGTCAGAGGTCTCCCGATCGTCCACTACGTCTAACCCCCAACCCAGAATTGGTCCGGGCCTGATGTTACCCGATCTACCAGCCTACGAGCGCTTTGTCTATACCCTGCAACAAAGCTTTCCGTCCATTCGACAGTCAACTCTCGTTGTCGTCTGTCATGGAGGGGCCTTTGCTGAACTGACTGGCGCGGTCATGTTCGACGGTGATATCACCATGACCGTGTGGGAAGACCTGAACTTTGCGCAGCGTGTCATTCAGGGCTACAGCTACGCGGTCAGCCGCGGCGCAGAACGCCTGTATTGGTACGATCCTCAGCCACATCCCAACGATCCCACTCTGGCAGCCACATTTCCCCATCATAAGCACATCCCGCCGGACATCAAGCACCATCGTATCCCCGCGCCGGGACTGAGCTTCACCCGCCCCAATCTCCCCCTACTCATCGCCGAGATCGAGCGCGACTTGCTTCACCTATAGATCAATGCCATCACTTCAAACCCAGCCCAGTCGAAAGGATGCCGGTACTTTTCCAGAGTGACCAGGTGAAGCAGCGCTGTCAAATGGCCCTTTCCTATCGCGCGGACTTGTGGTATACTGGAGGTGAATGAGCGAAAGGGGGTGCAGCCGTGGCGCAGATTGAGCATTTCGTGCCTGGACGGGTCGTGCAGACGATAGGGCCTCTGGCCCGCGTCCTTCATCCCCTGCCGGCGGGCGTCGCCGAGGCGTACATCACCGCCTACACCAGTTCCGGCGACCTGGTGCTCGACCTCTTTTGTGAGGGCAAGACCGTCGTCCGCGAGGCGGTGGCCACGGGACGGGAAGTGCTGGCCGTCAATTTCAATCCCATTGCCATCCTGGCCGTGCGCGGATTGGCCGGTCTGGCCGACTGCCACGCTCTGGACGCAGCCCTCACCCGATTGGGTGATACACTCAAGGCTGGCCGTCCCCTTCGTGAGCATCTGAACGCCCTGTACAGCGCACCCTGTCCCCAGTGCCACCGACCTGTCTCGGCGGACTATTTCATCTGGGATCGGGAGCGGGGCGAGCCGGTGGAAAGACTGTATCACTGCCCGGCCTGTGGCAGCGAAGGACTGATCCCTGTCCAGCCGGCCGATCTGGAGACGCTGGAGCGTATTGACCCCCGGGGCTTTTCGTACTGGTACGTGCTGGATCGCGTCGCCCCGCTGGGAGACCCAAATCGCGACCAGGCCCGGCGGCTGTTGGAGCTCTACACCCCGCGTGCGCTGTACGCACTGACCACGTTGCTGATCAAACTCGAAGCCCTGTACCCCGATTCGCCCCAGCAAGAGGCGCTCAAGTGGGTGCTGCTCCGTTGCCTGGAGCGGTGCAGTAGTTTACACGCCGCCGATGGCGAAGAGGAGAGTGAAGCGTCCTGGTCGCGTCGCCTGCGCCCACCGGCCCGCTTTGTCGAGCGCAACGTGTGGCAGGCTTTCGTGGAGGCAAGCGACCTGGCGCGGCAAGCGATGGCTGCGCCAGCACTGCCCCTGAGCGAAGGGGCGCGTGTCGAGGCGTGCACCGTGCGCCGTCTGAGCCGGGAGCTCCCGCCTGGAAGCGTGGCCCTGATTATCACTGCGCCGCTGGCCTACGACTATACCTTCTGGGCGCTGTCTTACCTGTGGAGCGGGTGGCTACTGGGACCGGAGGCCGCCGCTGCACTGAAGTCGCTCCTCCCTCATCGCCGTCCCGACTGGGACTGGTACCGCCGGGCCATGACCGCTGTCTGGCGCGCTATGCGCCCGGCCCTGCGCGACGATGGGCGCGTGGTGCTCGTCTTCGCCACCGGCCAACTTCCCCTGGTCGAAGCCTCGCTGCTGGCACTGATCGGCGCGGACTATGAGCTGGAATCGTTTATTCTGCAAGCGGACGACGCGCGCCGTAGCGGGGACTACCGCCTGGTCTTTTCTCCTGAGCCCGAGGCACGGCCAGCGGGCAGTCCACCGGGTCCCGACGCCGTAGAAATGGGCATCCGCCGGACTGCCATGCGCACCGCTCAGCACATCATGCGTCTGCGTGGCGAGCCCCTGGCCTGGCCACACCTAAACGCCGCCATCTACGCTGCGCTTGCCAGCGAGGGGCTGTTGGGCCAGGCCGTGGCTCTGACCGCCGCTGACCGGCAGCCGGGCGAATTCGTGGCCCAGGCCGTGGCCGACGCTCTGGCCATAGACCCGGCGATTGTGCGCTTGGGTAGGGTGGAGGAAGGTGAGGCTGGCGAGGACGCGCTTGCCAGTGGGGAGCCGGCCCACTGGTGGCTGGTCGACACTGTTGATGTCTCGCCGCCCCTGGCTGACCGGGTGGAGAACGCAGTGTACGAGTTCCTGCGCGACACATTGGCGCTGGATAAGGAGACCCTACTGGCCCAAGTATGCACCCGCTTCCCCGGGCCACTGACGCCCGCTGTGTCGCTGATAGACGCATGTCTGGCCTCTTACGGGGTGGAGATCACACCTGGATACTGGCAACTCCGGCCGGAGGACCTGCCACAGCAGCGGGAGAAAGAACGGGGGGAAGTACTGGAACAATTAATCTCCCTGGGCCGCCGTCTGGGCTACGCCGTGGTCAGCGGGGAGGAGAGCGCGGGACAACGTTGGGACGTGATCTGGCGCGAGGAGGGAAGGCCAGCTTACGCTTTCATCGTGCGCTGGACGGCGGCCCTGGGCGAGGTGCTCCTGCGGGGGCATACGGACGAGGCGGTGGAAGTGCGCTGCCTGATCGTCCCCGGCGGGCGGGCCGCGCTGATTGACTACAAGCTGCAGCATAATCCCCTGCTGCGTCGTGCCGTTGCCGAGGGCGCATGGCAGTTTATCAAATATCGCCATCTGCGCCGCATCGTCGCCGCCGCTGACCTCACCCGCCACGACCTGAAGCGCATCGTCGGCCTGGACCCCATCATTGAGCACAGCGGCGCGCAGATTCCCCTGTTCTGACGCGGAAAAAATTTGACCCTACCGGCATCGCAGGTGTACTGCCTCAGAGCAGCGTTGGCTGCTCCGGTCGCTGCGGATAGGTGATACCCAGGTGCTCGTAAGCATGGCGGGTGGCCACCCGTCCGCGGGGCGTGCGGGCCAGGAAGCCGAGTTGCAACAGGTACGGCTCGTACACGTCCATGATGGTGTCGGCTTCCTCGGAGATGGCAGCGGCGATGGTGTCCAGACCCACCGGGCCGCCGTCGAACTTCTCGATGATCGTGCGCAGCACTTTGCGGTCAATATCGTCCAGGCCCAGGGAATCCACCTCGAGCATGGTCAGCGCTGCCTGGGCTGCCTCTTGAGTGATGCGTCCGTCGGCGCGCACCTGGGCGTAATCGCGCACCCGCTTGAGCAGGCGGTTGGCGACGCGGGGTGTGCCCCGTGCCCGGCGGGCGATCTCCTCCGCGCCACCATCGTCAATCTCCACTTTCAGAATGGCTGCCGAACGGTGGACGATGGCCAGCATCGCCTCGTAGTCGTAGAAGTCCAGGCGGTACACCGCGCCGAACCGGGCGCGCAGCGGGGAGGTCATCAGCGCCAGGCGGGTGGTGGCCCCAATGATGGTGAATCGTGGCAGTTTGAGGCGGATGCTCCGTGCGCCGGGCCCTTTACCGATGATGATGTCCAGCGCATAGTCCTCCATCGCCGGGTACAGAATCTCCTCGACGACGCGGCCCAGGCGGTGCACTTCGTCAATGAACAGCACGTCGCCCAAGTGCAGATTAGTGAGGATGGCCGCCAGGTCGCCGGCGCGTTCGATGGCCGGTCCCGAGGTGACGCGGATGTTGACCCCCATCTCGTTGGCAATGACGAAAGCCAGCGTGGTTTTTCCCAGACCGGGTGGCCCATACAGGAGGACGTGATCCAGTGCCTCACCCCGTCCCTGGGCCGCCTCGATCAGGATGCGCAGATTGGCCTTCACCCGCTCCTGGCCGATGAATTCATCCAGATGCCTGGGGCGTAACGAGGCGTCCAGCGCAGTCTCTTCTTTTCGCAGCCGGGGTGACACCATTCGTTTGTTGGTCATGCCCGTTTGCACTCTCCGGAGTTCATGTTGCCCTAATTATAACCGAAACGAGGGAAAAAGAAAGGGCCGCTCCAGGTGACCGGCATCTCATCCGATGCTTGCCTATCGGGAGAGCAAGTACAACATAAGAGCCGCAGAGAGAGGGACAGTTATGTTGTCAATATGCCAGGGAGAGAGGGCTTCGACCAGGGTGGCGACCAGGGCCACGATCAAAGCGTAGAGCAGGCTGGTCAGCAGGCCCAGGGGCGGGAAGAAAAACAGGGCCAGGAAGGTAGTCAGCCAACTGAAGAGGAACATCGTCAGGGAACCCTCCATCGTGCGCGTGGAGCCCAGGATGTGATACTCGTACTGGCCGAAGCGCTTGCCCAGGATAGCCGCCATCGCATCGCCCCAGGTCATCGGCATGAGCGCGGCGACGATGAAGCTAGGGTAGTAGTCCTCTCGGGTCAGCCAGAAGAGCACGATGACTAACACGAAGGAGATAGGGAAATAAATCGTGCCCAGGTTGCCTCGCTCGCCCGTCTCCATCGCCTTGAAAGTCTCCTGGCGATACGAAATATAGTTGATGACCACGAAGGTGATGGGCGGGATGATGGCGAAGTACCAGTTTTGAAAAAGCAGTACCGTGCCGATGGACCACATGCCCACAGCGATGTGAATAAACTTGCGGGTAAACTCTGTGGAGTAGCCCCGCCACTTGCGCAAGCCCTCGCCGGCGAAAATGGCGGAAAAGACGAATACGTAGGCAGCCGCCAGGGCCAACCAGTCCGATTTCATTCTTTCACCCCCTTAATGTTAATGAGCTTTCTCGGAAAGGGCTGTTTTGTCCCCACAACACTACAGCGAATTGGGAAACAAACGAATTTCCCTCTCGCCCAGCCCAACCATTCGTTTTATTCCAAGTTCGTTGTAGTGTCCCACAACAACCACTTTTCGAGAGAACTCTGATCGCGATCAGCGAAAAGCAGCCATCACCCCGGCGATGCGGGCGGCGATGGCCGCGTTGTTCTCCAGAAGGGCAACGTTGGCCTGCAGGCTGGCTCCTCTCGTGACTTCTGCAATGCGGGCCAGGAGGAACGGAGTGAGAGACTTGCCCCGGATGCCCTGTGCGCCGGCGGCCTCCAGTGCCTGGGCGATGGCCGCTTCCATTTTTTCGGCGGGCAGCGCAGCCTCGGCGGGCACGGGAGCGACAATCAGCACCCCGCCGTCCAGCCCCAGATTCCACTTGGCGCGGATGATCTCCGCCGCCGCCTGCGGGCTGTCTGCGCGGACGTCCACCGGCAGGCCGCTGGAGCGGGTATAGAAAGCGGGGAACTCGTCGCTGCCGTAGCCGATCACCGGCACGCCCCAGGTCTCCAGCCACTCCAGCGTGAGCGGCAGGTCGAGGATGGACTTGGCCCCGGCGCAGACCACGGCCACCGGCGTGTGAGCCAACTCCGGCAGGTCGGCGGATACGTCGAAGGGCTGCCCGCGATGTACCCCGCCGATGCCGCCCGTGGCGAAAACTTCGATCCCAGCTTGGGCGGCGATCCACATCGTTGCCGCCACCGTGGTCGCCCCATCACCACCCTGGGCGACGACGATGGGCAGGTCACGGAGGCTGACCTTGCGCACGTCCCCACCACGGGCCAGGTGTTCCAGCTCAGTGTCGTCTAGCCCTACTTGCTACCGCCCACCGAGCACAGCGATGGTCGCCGGCGTGGCCCTCTCCGTGCGGACTATCGCCTCCAGCCGGTGCGCGGTCTCCAGGTTAGTCGGGAACGGCAGGCCGTGGGCGATGAGCGTGGATTCCAGGGCGACGACGGGCCGCCCTGCCCGCAGCGCCTCCTCAACCTCTGTATGCAGGACGAGCCAATCCTGCTCAGGTTTCTTCCCGTAAAATGTCATTGGCTCTCCACTGCTTGTACTGCCGTCTCCGGCGGTTTCTTGATCTCGGTTAGCCGTTGCACGCCCTTTTCCCGCAATGATAAGATATTCCCCCACTCATCGGCTACCACCAGCGTCTTTCGTTCTTCCTGGACGGTGATGATTTTCCCATCTTTGGTCGTTTTGTACTCGGGATCGCTGTAGTGAGCGAATAGTATTTTCGCTCCACTGGTGTGGGTGCGCTCCATCTCCAGCAGGTAGAGACGGGTCCTGTTGTCCAGCCTTTGCCGCGCTGACTCAATGATCACCCGTAGCAGGCGGTCCTCGTGGGCGAAGATGGGCTCGGGCAACTGCATTTCACTATCCAGGTACTGGACGTACTGCAAAGCAGCGGCCAGGGCGAAGGCCAGGGAAAAGAAAATAAAGATGCCGCTGTACATCAGAGAGTTCAGCAACTTACTGCTGCCCTCATCCTTGTACGTGGCAATGAACAGCAGGGCCAGTGCTAACGCGGCCACCAGAGCCACGACCATGATCAAAATCAGGGGCGGCCGGAGACCTTTCTTCACCCGCCTACTCCACGAGTAACTGCGAAAGGGGGTTTTCAGTGAGTAAGAGAAGAACACGATCAAGCAAGAGAGGAAAACGGCAAGAACAGTGCACACACTGATGTTGATGTACAATCCCAGTTTACCTTGCATGAGCGGCGTGATCAACGGGCCGAGGGCGAATATTATAGCCAGGATGCCCACGGGGTTCACGAAGAAGCGCTGCAACTGCCGTCCCCCGCCCTGGGCACGCAGTGCCCGTGCGCCGCTGTTATCCGCTCCACAGTAGGGGCAGATATTCTCTTTGTGGTAGGCGATTGTCCCGCCCGCTCCGCACTGTGGACAGCGCGTGTTATCCAGGTTCCAACTGGCCTGATCCGCTCCGCAGCGCGGGCAGATGCCCAGTTTAGTGAAATGGTCGGTGTTATCGCTCCCGCATTGGCGGCAGATCAGCCGTCCGTCGGGGAGTTCCTGGTAGCTGATAACGGCCTCGGCTTTACAGCCGGGCCTGGGACAGCGAGCCTTTTTCGGATTCCCCGCTTTGAGGTCCGCGCCGCAGCGGGAGCACACGTTGCGTTGGGCGAACCAGGCGGTGTTATCGGCCCCGCAGTTGCGGCAG
>Ga0164318_10004498_pt1 | contig 13416 bp, 12 predicted proteins | sample GuaBasSedimGuay9_FD_113734 | JGI IMG/M metagenome (GOLD analysis project Ga0164318, IMG submission 113734) | Subseafloor sediment microbial communities from Guaymas Basin, Gulf of California, Mexico - Guay9, Core 4571-4, 0-3 cm | ecosystem: Environmental > Aquatic > Marine > Hydrothermal vents...
AACTTTAAGGAAAATATTTCAGACGTTTACGCTCCGGATGATTCCACGGTTATTTTCATTTTTAACAAACCCGACCGGACGATGCTGATGGATGCAGTGGAAGGATATATCCTGCCGGCTCACCTAATGAATGTTCCCGCTGGGCAGCTGTTTACCAATTCCTTTAATCGCCATCCTGTCGGAACCGGCCCTTTTCGTTTTGAGAAGTGGAAAGATATGCAGAGTATCACCCTGGTGAAAAACGAGAATTATTTTATATCGGGAAAACCGCATCTGGATAAAATCGTATTTCAAATAATCCCCGACAACTTCAATTTGATGAATCAACTAAAGGCCGGAGATATTGATCTGGTTGAGGGAATTTACCCAAAGGATTATAAAAAAATTGTTCGGGACTGGGACAATGGCAAAAGCAATTTACGCCCCATCACCTATATGGGTCGCCGTTACGATTTTATCGGCTGGAATCTGATTGACCCGGATACATATAAACAGGCGGTTGAACGACAGATTCCGGCGGATCGGATTCCCGATTTCATCAAACCGAATCCTCTGTTCGGCAACCATTCCGTACGCGTGGCGCTGACCTTGGCGCTCGATCGCACCGCCATTATGAACACGGTAAACTTTGGAATGGCCATTCCGCTGCACGGTCCCATTCCCCCAATTCTGCCGGCCTATAAAGATTCTGCCAATATTGTCTGGAAATACAATCCCGAAAAAGCCCGGCAGCTTCTCCGGGAACAAGGATGGATTGACACCGATGGCGACGGTATAATCGATAAAAACGGAAAACCCTTCGAATTCGAGCTTATCACCGAAAGCGGTAATCTTCGCTGGGAACAGGTAGCTACTATTGTTCAGGACCAGCTCTCTGCAATCGGAGTCAAAGTTCATCCGCGTTTTCTGGAACCGTCGCTCCTGTACGGCAAGCTGTTGCCCGAAAAAGATTTCGATGCTGTTATTATCGGATGGTCGGTTGGTCTGACACCCGATTTTTCACCCCTTTTTCACAGCTCTACCTTTTTCAGCCCCTTCCACTTTACCGGTTATTATTCGGAAGTATACGACAGCCTCGATCTGGCCGCAAAGACGGCTCCCGACGCTGAAAGCGCCCAGCCATTTTATGATGATATTGCCCGCCTGCTTTCTCACGATCTGCCATACACCTGGCTGTATTATCGTCTGGAGTGTTCTGCCGTTCATAGCCGGTTTAAAAACATCATTTACGACAAAAGAGGATTATTCAACAATCCCGAAGACTGGTGGATTCCAAAGAAAGAGCGAATTACCATTGATACCATTTTTGAAAAATAGTCTGATTCGCGGAATTATCAGACGATTGCTAAGCACTATATTGACCCTTTGGGTTGGTATCACCATCTGCTTTTTTATTATCCGCCTGGCTCCCGGTGACCCCACCACCCGTTTTCTGACTCCCACCCAATCCACGCAGACTCGGGATATCCTTCGGACACGATTCGGGCTGGACCAACCGTTGCCAAATCAATATTTTCATTGGTTGGCAAGAGTAGGCTTGCATCTGGATTTCGGTTACTCATTTCTAAGTGGCAAGAGCTGCGCGTCAATAATGACAAGCGCTTTAAAACCAACTGCTTTTTTAACCGGTACCGCACTGATAATTGCCCTGTTGCTGGGAATATCAACCGGCGCTCTGGCGGCAATCAACACGGGGCGTTTAACCGACCGAATTCTGCGCAGCATAATGATGGTTTTTTTATCGGTTCCCGCATTCTGGCTGGGGCTGATTTTCATCGGTTTTTTCTCCATCAAATTGGGCTGGTTGCCAAGTGCCCAGATTAGATCACTTTACTACGATCAATTATCTCCTCTGAAACAATGGCTGGACACCGGCAAGCATCTGATTCTGCCGGTACTGACCTTAGGACTGCCTCTATCGGCAAATATCTACAAGTATTTTCGGGCGGAAATGATTAATACTCTACAATCCGATTTCATTCTGGCAGCCAGGGCGCGAGGCATCAATAAATCCCGGATAATCTGGCAGTATGGGTTGAAAAACTCCCTTCTTCCGGTCATTAGTTTGATTGGAATTGTTATCCCGGCCTTGTTAAGTGGCGCCCTCATTATCGAGGTTCTTTTTGCCCTTCCCGGCATCGGGCGAACAATGGTAACAGCCGTTTTCAGCCGCGATTATCCGTTGATAATGGCCGGCGTGTCGCTGTCTTTTCTTGTGGTCGTTTCGTGCAATTTGTTGGCGGACATTGTCTGTCTGGTAATTGATCCTCGCGCTCAAAATAACTCCGGCAAAATAATATGAAGATATCGGCAAATCATCCCCTGGCTATCGGATGCATCATTATCTTTTTTATTGCGCTGTTTGTTATTTTCGGACCTCTTTTTACCTCTTACAGCCAACACTCTCAAAACCTTGCCATATCACTGTCATCTCCATCCATTCAACATCCACTGGGTACCGATTACTACGGGCGGGATGTTCTGACCCGCCTGATTTACGGCGGTCGGATTAGTCTCGGCATTGCGGTTTTTAGCGCTATTATTGCGGTGCTAATAGGCACAGTGTTGGGATTATTCACCGGATACTACGGGGGATTCCCGGATTTGATTATTATGCGTTTCGTTGATGTCATGCTGGCATTTCCACGCTTGTTTATCGTATTACTGATAATCGGTTTGGGGGGATCATCGATTCCGGCGCTGATTTGGGTTATCGCCCTTTTTTCCTGGATGGAAATCGCCAGGATTGTCCGTTCGGAAGTAATGTCATTGAAAAACAGAACTTACGTCAAATCCGCCAGAGCACAGGGATTTAGTGTCAACCGAATATTATTCAGACACATTCTGCCAAATACTATCAATCCCGTCATCGTGGCAACGGTTTTATCAATATCTACGATAATTTTGGTTGAATCAGGACTTAGCTTTCTGGGACTTGGTGTTCAGCCGCCCAATGCCAGCTGGGGTTCAATCCTGAACGATGCCAAAATCGATCCCCTGGGTACCTGGTGGCTTTCTGTTCCGGCCGGATTTTTGATTCTCTTTTCGGTTATCGGCTTTAATTTAATCGCAGACGGTATAACTGAAGAACTCGACCCAAGAAAAAATTAACAAGATATGGAACAAAAGGATAAAAACAGACCGATTCTATCCGTCAGCAATCTGACAATCGACTATGCTTTTTACAGAGTCGGTCCTTTTTCCGCTCAACATCATGCGGCCGTGGAAAACGTCTCCTTCAAGGTTTACCCCGGTGACTGCTTTGCCATTGTCGGAGAATCCGGTTGTGGCAAAACGAGTATCCTTAATGCCATACTCGGATTCGTCCGGCCGAAGAACGGCGCAATTTTTTACAACGAGCAAAATCTATTGACCATGGCACGTCGTGAGTTCCGCCTCTATCGGCCGGAAATTCAGCCTGTTTTTCAGGATTTTCACAATGCTCTGAATCCTCGATTTCGAATTATTGAAATTCTAAAAGAAAGTCTCCGTATCTGTTCAAGAAAGGACATCTCAATTGAAGAATTAATCGCGGTTGTTGGACTCGGAACCGACATTCTTAATTATTTTCCTCACCAGCTCAGTGGCGGACAAAAACAGCGAATCGTAATCGCCCGGGCCCTTATTCCCAAACCACAGCTTTTGCTTCTGGACGAACCGGTTTCTTCCCTGGATATAACAGTGGCGGTTCAAATAATTAAGCTGTTGAAAAATCTCCGTAAAAAGGAGAATCTCACATTCCTGTTGGTCTCTCACAATCTCCCGATTATCCGGCTTCTAGCTAATCGAATTGCCATTATGAAAAACGGTCATATTTTTGAAGAAAAGCCAACTGAAGATTTATTTGAAACGCCGGAGCATCCTTACACCCGGGCGCTCGTAAACCAGGCTCTGATTTCATGCCAATCTTATCAATAGAAAACCTGTCTGTTCGTACAAGAAAATTTAAACCGGCTTCTCTCCTGGAAGATATTTCCTTCGTATTAAATCCGGGAGAAACCCTGGCTGTTATCGGTGAAAGTGGCGCCGGGAAGAGCACCATCTGCCGGGCTATACTTGGCATTCTCCCGAAATCCCTTGAGATCAGAGGATGTATGAATTACAATCATTCGGAAATTGAAATATCCATCGGAAACTGGGATGATGACCGTCAATTCACCCCACTGCGGGGCTCTGAAATCGCCCTGATTTTCCAGGATGCCGCGGGAAGCATGAACCCTCTCCGCAAATGCGGTAATCAGATCCGGGACATTATGAAAACCGCGGATAATCATACTTCAATCACAAAACAGTCGATACTGGATTTTCTGTCTCAGACAGGATTTCGCGAACCTGATACCATCTACCGGTCATACCCCCATCAACTCAGCGGAGGCATGGCTCAGCATGTCGCACTGGCATTAGCGTTAGCCGGGCAGCCGAAAATTCTCATTGCCGACGAGCCGACATCTTCTCTCGACGCAATCTCAAAACAAAAATACCTCGATCGCCTGGCAATAATGAAAAAGAAATATGATTTGTCACTGATTTTTATCACCCACAATCTCAACGACGCTTTGTCCCTGTCGGATTCGATTCTGGTATTATACAGAGGTCGTGCTGTTGAATTCCGGAAAACGGCCGATCTCAAAACGTCACCGAAACATCCCTACACCGGCGATCTGTTAAACCTCCTTCGGTCCGTCAATCAATCCCGGATGCCCGATGAAATGGCAGAAAACTTCCCGGTGGGGGGAAATCATGACTCCGGATGCCCCTATTGTCAGAAATGCTCCCGTGCGACCGCACTCTGCGGCAAAACATTTCCACCAAAAACCATTATCGAACAGCCCTATTATTTCTGCTGTAATTATCCCCTTGAAAAGAAATAGAAATTTTTTCGTGTCGGTACAAAAAATATTTGTTAACTTCGCCCTAAATTAATTATTTGAAATTATGGTAAAATGTCCATGTTGAAAAGATCTCTACCAAACACGTACAATAACCTCCTGAAAACGCTGGCTCTGCTCGGTTTAATTTATATGTTCCTGCTCAGTATCACCCTGATAGGGGCATCCTTTAAAGCCATGGGCAAAGAGACCGCCGAAGCCATTATGCACCTGGTCTCTAACCCGGTGATGGGGCTCGTTGTCGGTGTTTTTACCACAAGCATCGTCCAGAGTTCATCTCTGACAACTTCTCTCGTCGTCAGCATGGTTGCGGGAAATGTACTGACGATTAACCTGGCTATCCCGATTATCATGGGGGCAAATATCGGCACGAGTGTCACCAATCTCATCGTATCCATCGGGCATATCCGCCGGTCGGAGGAGTTCGAACGCGCTCTCGGTGCCAGCATCGTTCATGACTTTTTTAATGTCTTGTCTGTTGCCGTCATTTTCCCTTTACAGGTTGCCTTTAATATCATTGGAATCTCAGCCCGGGCCGCTTCAGGCTTTTTTGTCAACATCGGCGGACTAAAGCTCATCAATCCCCTAAACACAATCCTGAAGCCGGTGGCAAAAGCCATTCTCCACCTATTTCCCAACCATCCGTGGATCGGCATTGTTATCGCCTTTATATTACTTTTTATCGCCTTGCGGTATCTTGTCGTTGTGATGAAATCTTTTGTACTTAAAAAAATCGAAGCCTTTTTTGATCGGTATATCTTCAAAACAACATTCAGAGCCCTGATGCTGGGACTGCTTTTCACCGCTCTTGTTCAGAGCAGTTCTATCACAACATCATTGGTTGTTCCGCTGGCGGCAGCGGGAGTTCTGAGCCTTAAGAAAATCTTTCCCTATGATTTGGGAGCCAACATCGGTACAACCGTAACAGCCTTTCTGGCGTCCCTGGCAACAAACAATCCTGATGCTATTACAATTGCATTCAGCCATTTCCTCTTTAATATTATCGGGATTATTATCTGGCTGCCGTTGAAAGCCATACCGATTAAGATGGCAACGGTTTTTGCGCACTGGTCTGTGCGCCATCGCTGGGTTCCCTTTGCCTATATATTAGTTGTTTTCTTTTTACTACCATTACTTTTAATTTTACTGATGAGGTGAATAAAATGTTGAAAGAATTTTTAAGCATCTGGAAAAAACAGGATGCAACGACCGAGATACTGGAAAAGTATCTCAATACTCTCGAAACAGATTTTAAAATGTATAAAGAGGCCGTCCGCAGCTTACGAATATGCGACAATACAGAGTCGGAAATCGATATTTATGCCACTGATAAAATTATCAACAAAACCGAACGTCAGATTCGGCGCGACATTTTGACCCATCTTGTCATGTTTGATAAAGCGGAAATTCCCGGAGGATTAACTATTGCCAGCATTGTTATTGACATCGAACGCATCGGTGATTACACCAAGAATATCGCCGACCTGGCAAATCTCCATAAGAAACCGTTAAGCGGAGGAATTTACGAAGAGGTTTTGACCAGCATCGAGCAGCGTATAGAAGAATTTTTTAACATTACCCTGAAGGCTTTCCCGGAATCCGATACGGAGCTGGCCCGCAAGGTCCTCGTGGGTTACCGGGAAGTATCTAAAGACTGCGCGTTGACGACCAATTCACTGATTCAAGGCAAAGGTAAGTTCAGTGCGTCCGATGCCGTTACACTGGGCCTCTATCTGCGCTTTCTGAAGCGCACGGCGGCACATCTGTTTAATATTTGCACCAGCATTGTCAATCCCTTTCACAGAATCGGATTCTCAGAAAAAAGAAAAATGGAAGAGTAGGTAATATTTTGTCAATTAGTGTAACCAAACGAAGTGAAGATTATGCACGCTGGTATACCGACGTAGTTAAAAAAGCCGAGCTGGCAGATTATGGTCCCGTCAAAGGTACGATGGTCATTCGCCCTTATGGGTTTGCCATTTGGGAAAACATCCGACAAATTGCCGATCGGATGTTTAAAGAAACCGGTCATGTCAATGCCTATTTCCCTATGTTCATTCCCGAAAGCTACATGCGCAAGGAGGCTGAACATATCGAGGGTTTTGCACCGGAATGTGCCGTTGTCACCCATGGCGGCGGTAAAAAATTGGATGAACCTCTCTATGTTCGTCCCACATCTGAAACCATCATCTGGTCAATGTACAAAAAATGGATCAAATCCTATCGCGACTTACCACTTCTGATAAATCAGTGGGCCAATGTCGTACGCTGGGAAATGCGCACCCGCCTGTTCCTCCGCACCACAGAGTTTCTCTGGCAGGAGGGGCATACTGCCCATGCAACCGCGGCCGAAGCCGAGGAGGAAGTCCGGAAAATTATCGAAATCTACCGGATTCTTGCCGAGGATTATCTGGCCATGCCGGTTTATGTGGGTAAAAAGACGGATGCCGAAAAATTTGCCGGCGCTTTATATACGTACTCCATTGAAGCCATGATGGGTGATATGAAGGCATTACAGGCGGGCACTTCTCACAACCTTGGACAAAATTTTGCTAAAGCCTTTGACGTAACTTATCTGAACAGTGAAAACAAACAGGAATATGTTTATGCCACCAGCTGGGGCGTCAGCACACGTCTGATCGGTGGCGTCATTATGACCCACGGCGATGATAAAGGATTGATCCTGCCACCTAAAATCGCTCCATATCAACTGGTCATTGTCCCCATTTGGAGAAACGATGATCAAAAATCTCAATTAATGGAAGAAGTCACAAAAATTAAAATCCAATTCCAGAAAGAAGAGATTCGATATATTGTCGACGATAGCGACCAGGTGTCACCGGGTTGGAAATTCAATCAATGGGAAATGAAAGGCGTGCCACTGCGCCTTGAAATCGGCCCGAAAGATCTGAAGAAAAAACAGGTGGTGCTTGTTCGTCGCGATACCGGTGAAAAACATTTCGTCGGTTTTGAAAATCTGTATTCCGTTGTCAAACAAATGCTCAATGATATTCAGACAAACATGTTTGAAAAGGCTCTGGCATTCCGGAATAATAACACTCACGAAGCAGGGAATTATGCCGATTTCAAAAAAATCATTGCCGCCGGTGGTTTTGTGAGGGCTTTCTGGTCCGGTGACGGAAAAGACGAGGCCCGAATCCAGGAAGAAACCAAAGCCACAATCCGAAGTATTCCCTTTGAACAGAATCAAAAAGGCACCTGTTTTTATACCGGCAAACCCTCTGATACCATTGTCATTTTTGGTAAATCTTACTAACAGATAAACCGGTAAAATGGCGAGGTGTGGTCGAAAAATACGCATCTTGCTCTCATTTAAAAACACATATAAAATCCTTGTAACCAACTGTTATTTCTCTTAATCTATGTTGACGTAATGACACTTATCAAAACAGAAGCATTGGTTCTCCATAGTATTCCTTTTCAGGAAAGCAGTTCCATTGTGCGGATATTTACCCGCGAGCAGGGAAAAATCTCTGTCATTGCGAAAGGCGCACGCCGCCTGAAAAGCAGTTTGCGCGGCTTGCTGGAACCTCTGAACCATCTCGAAGTCATTTATTATTTTAAGAGCACACGGGATATCCAGACCCTTTCAAAAGTAGATCTGATCCGATCATTCCTGACGTCCGCTACAGATATTGAGACTGACATCTGGGGACTGGCGCTGCTGGAAACGGTTGACCACGTTGTCCAGAATCACCAGTATGATCATGAAATATTTGATCTCGCCGTAGCTTTTCTGGCTCAAATGGATGATCATCCCGAACTTGTACAACTGATTTACATCCGTTTCCTTTTAGCGCTGACCAAGACGTTGGGCTACCGCATCGGCGTCGATAATTGTGCCCGTTGTCAAAGAAAACTGACCGCCGCAATATACGATCCGGAAAACGCTCAATTAATCTGTTGCGAATGCGGAAAATATTTTCCACCGGAGAGCCGGCTTAATGAGAGAGAGCTTGCATTCTTAAAAAACCGGAAAGATGTAAACGCCGATTCTTCCATCAGAAAATCACGTCTGGTAAATATACTGATACATTACCTCTCGTATCATCTGGATATTCGTCTAAAACTTAAAAGCCTTCAAATATTACCCGAGATTAGCATTTAGGTCATCAATGAATTACAATTATTACCAATATCGACCGGGGTTTAATCAACAATATATTCGCCCCCAGACACATTTCACCGGCGCTGTGAAAAATCTGATTATCGCCAATGTTGCGGTATTTCTCTTTATGACTATTTTCCGGACAGAAGGGTTTTTTCTTTATTATTTCGGGCTCGTACCCCGGCTGGTCTGGTCAAAAGGCTTTATCTGGCAACTGGTCACCTATATGTTTATTCACGGCGGTTTCGGTCATATTTTTATGAATATGTTTGTCCTCTGGATGTTCGGCACAGAGATAGAACACGCTTTCGGCAAACGGGAATTTTACAAATTCTATTTTGTCACCGGGATCGGCTCCGGGATTATCACCCTGCTATTCAGCCTGAATTCTCCTGTTCCGGTGGTCGGGGCCAGCGGCGCCATTTACGGTGTTCTGGTTGCTTTTGCTATGTTATATCCGAACCGTTTGATATATTTTTACTTCCTGATCCCGGTCAGGGCTAAATATTTCGTTCTGATTATCGGTATAATTACATTTTTTTCATCCTTTTCTCAGGGTGCCGGCGGCATCAGTCATCTGACTCATCTGGGAGGTATTTTAATTGCCTATCTGTATCTCAAAAAGGATTTTCGAAACATCAGGCTCAGAATCCGTTTGCCAAAAATTATATTTCGGAATCCCTTTAAAAATATCTTCGGAAAAACAAAACGACCATCAAAGCCCGGCGGACCCGACCTTAGTGGCAGCGAACAGACCATGCGGGATGAGCTGGATCGTCTGTTGGATAAAATCAATCGCTCCGGCTATGAAAGTCTCAGCGCTGAGGAACGGAAAAATCTGGATCTAATCGGTAAATATTTTGCCGATAAGGAAAAATTGAAAAATTAATCGGGCCTGCTATGGCCAGAAAAAGCACGGTAATAACCGGTCTCTGCGAAACCTGCGGGTTAATGAAAAACTCCTCATCTGTTAAACCCAAAAAATACCGGTAAAAATAATTGACTGAATTGTTTGTTTTTACTATACATTCTAATAATGTGGTCACAGACTGAAAAGTTGGTTATGGCACTCCTTCCTGCAAGAGACACACTTTTCACCGACGGTTGGTGACCCCGGAAATATTTCTTGAAAATTATAAGAAAAAATCACATGAACAGCAAATTTTTAGAATTGGATTAGTTTGGATTGAAACGTTCTCCCGAACATGAATTGGAAAGATCGACTTTACGGCATTGGCGGGAGAAAAGATATTAAACGCCGTTCTCCTGTCTGGTGTAATTTTACGTTTCCCGGCTTACATCCCCAGTGTTTGGCTTTCTATAAGGGAAGGATTGTACATTTTCGCAATTCTGGATAGCCTTATCTACGGGTATATTTGTATATTGTACTTCAGTAATCATTTTTAATATACTGTCCGTGCCACCAGCTTAAGTATCATTTGCTACACGGTGGCGTTGCTTCTGCTTATTGGGCTTGGACCTTTTGGCGCCGGACCAATTTGGTTTTTTGCTTTTCCATAGATGTCAGCAGTGTTGCTTGGCCCTCGCGCAGCAATTGCCAGCTTGGTCGTCAACGCATTAACACTAATTGTAGTCGGATTTTTAATTACAATGGGACTCACTTCCTGGTATTATCCAGTCATCAATCCGGTATGGAAATGGATCGTGATATTTTTCAATTTCATGTTGTTCAACACAGTGACGACGATTTCCCTGACCTTAATTCTGAACGGATTATACAGGACATAGGAAGAAGAAAGAAAAATGGCGGAGTATCTGCGCCAAAAGTAGAAACTGGAATCCATAACCTGGAAAAGATGCTGCGCCGGCTAATTGGCGAAGACATTGAGATGAATCTCGCTCTTTCAAACGATATCGGACCGGTGTTTGTCGATCCGTGTCAGCTGGAGCAGGTGATATTTGAAGTGTATTATAAATTCATTGAATAGGTTCAGCTCTTGGTTCTTGTCAAAGAGAAATTAAAGAACTCCAAAATCCAACCTATAACATAGCACACAGAACAAAAACGACTTCAGGAATTCAGACCGGACTCTCAAATTCAATGAAAAATCAATTGGCGACAGATTAACCTATGTAAACATCGCCATAATTTCATCTTTTGATTTACCCAGGATATTTAACTCCCGGCCAACTTTTGTGAACGCTGCTATTGTATAATCCAGATCCTCCTGGGTATGCGCCGCTGATATCTGCACCCGAATCCGGGCCTTCCCCAGCGGAACCACTGGATAGGCAAAACCGATCACATAAACACCTTCTTCCAGTAGCATATCCGCCATTTTCAGCGCTAAGGGCTCATGATAGGTCATTACCGGGACAATCGCAGTTTCGCCCGGAACAATCTGAAAACCGGCATCAATCATCTGCTTTCTGAAATAGCGTGCGCTTTGCATCAGATGATCTCTTAAGTCACTCGATTCTTCAAGAATCTCTATCACTTTCAATGTGGTTCCAACGATAACCGGCGCCAGTGAATTGGAAAAAAGGTAGGGGCGTGAACGCTGGCGCAACATTTCAATAATCTCTTTTCGTCCGGCGGTGCAGCCACCGGAAGCGCCACCGAGAGCTTTCCCAAAGGTTGTTGTGATAATGTCCACCCGACCCATAACATTATGGTGTTCTGCGGTGCCCCGCCCGGTCGCTCCAATATATCCGGTGGCATGGGAATCATCGACCATCACAAGCGCATCGTAATTATCGGCCAGATCGCAAATTTTATCCAGACGAGCGATATCTCCGTCCATAGAGAAGACGCCATCGGTTGTTATCAGCCGATATTTCGCTGACTCCGATTGTCGGAGACACCGCTCAAGATCTTCCATATCGGAATGTTTGTAGCGGAAGCGCTTGGCTTTGCACAAACGCACACCATCGATGATCGAAGCATGATTCAGTTCGTCAGAAATGATAACAGATTCTTCTCCAAGCAGCGGTTCAAATACACCGCCGTTGGCGTCGAATGCGGCGGCATAGAGAATTGCGTCTTCGGTTCCGAGAAAAGAAGCAACCTTTTGCTCCAGCTCTTTGTGAATTGCCTGGGTTCCGCAGATAAAGCGCACCGACGACAACCCGTATCCCCAGGTTTCCAGAGTCTCCTGCGCGGCCAGGATCAGATCGGGGTGGTTTGACAAACCCAGATAATTGTTGGCACAGAAGTTCAGAACGGATTTACCGTCAGCCACCCGTATTTTACCACCCTGAGGACTGATAATAATCCGTTCGTTTTTATAGAGACCTTTGTTTTTGAGATTTTCAAGTTCGCTTTGAAAATACTCTCGAATTTTACCATACATAGTTTTTTACTCCTCTATAATCACGGTCGCCATTGCATATTCTTTGATGTGAGACAGTGATACATGAATGCGTTTAAAGGAATGCCGGTCGGCGTAATCGCGGGTTTTGCCATGCAATAGCATCTGAGGTTTACCAAAATTGTCGTTTTCAACCGAAATTTCATGAAACGCCAGCCCGCCCCTGTAGCCGGTGCCCAGCGCCTTAAAAAAAGCCTCTTTGGCGGCAAATCGGACGGCATAATGCTGGGCCTTATTTACCCTGTAGGATTCACAATAGTTGATTTCATTAGGCGTAAAAATCTTCTCCCTGAAACGAGAATCACCCTCCACCTGTCTGGCAATCCGTTCAACCTCAATAATATCCGTGCCGATGCCGTAAATCACAGGGTTAATTTTTCCTTTAAATGCATTAACATATCAACGGTCATTTTATCGAGATCGTACTCCGGTTTCCAGCCCCATTCCTCACGGGCCGCAGAATCATCCATCGAATCCGGCCAGGACTCGGCGATTCCCTGACGAACAGGATCAATGTTATAATCCATCTTAAATTCAGGAATATGTCTACGAATCGATGCCGCCAGCATTTCCGGCTCAATACTCATCGCCGTCACATTAAAGGCATTGCGATGAATCAACCTGTCCGGATCGGCTTCCATCAGCTGAATGGCCGCATTTATGGCGTCGGGCATATACATCATGTCCAGATAGGTCCCCGCTTTCAGGAAACAGGTATATTTCTGCTGCTTAATTGCTTCGTAATAAATGTCCACAGCGTAATCAGTCGTACCACCTCCGGGCAGCGTTTTATAGGAAATGATTCCTGGATAACGGACACCGCGCGTGTCAACATTGAAACGTTTGTGATAGTAATCGCAGAGCAGCTCACCGGCGACTTTGGTAACACCGTATATCGTATTCGGACGCTGAATCGTATCCTGGGGCGTTTTTATATGGGGCGTTGACAATCCGAAAGCGCCAATGCTGCTAGGCGTAAAAACGGCACAACCGAATTTCCTTGCCACTTCCAGAACATTGTACAGCCCGTTCATGTTGACATTCCAGGCCTGTTGCGGTTTGGCTT
>Ga0164318_10004499_pt1 | contig 13415 bp, 9 predicted proteins | sample GuaBasSedimGuay9_FD_113734 | JGI IMG/M metagenome (GOLD analysis project Ga0164318, IMG submission 113734) | Subseafloor sediment microbial communities from Guaymas Basin, Gulf of California, Mexico - Guay9, Core 4571-4, 0-3 cm | ecosystem: Environmental > Aquatic > Marine > Hydrothermal vents >...
ACATATCCTTCCTTCTTTTCGTAATCTCTCTCCAAGAATTCTATCTGTGTAAGGACAAACTTTTCAAATTTTTCAATACTTTCTTCAAAGATCTTAACGGGTTCTCCTAATTCGTGTTCAAGCGAACTAAAGATGTTTTTCATGATTTCTTTCAAAGATTGTATATCTTCTTTGACCTGAATACCCTTTACAGCGAAGCTATTTAAAATAGCTGCAAGAAAAAGTCCAAGCCCATAATATGAAGATGTGGGAATTGGGATTTCAATGATGAATGGAAGCAAAATGAAAATTGATAAGATGATATGGACAATTTTCCGGTAAATTTCTCTTGCAACATCATTCTTCACTAATAGAACAGAATTAGACGACAAGTCTAACACCTATTCTAGGTTATAAACTATCGGAGTAAAACCTACATTCCTCAACGCGTTAAGCATGCCATGATTATTCTTTACAATATTCTCTCGTAAAAACACATACTCATTTAGAATTTCATAATTTCCAAGCGAACTATCCGAGTCTCTTATCCTCCACATAACGTGAACTCTTTTATCAGCCGAAAAAGCTTTCATTAAAACACAGAGTCTCCTACCACTTTGCCGTTCATCGCAGGCAAAAAGGTATTCACTAAAGGGTGTCATTTGTCTGCCTTCGCTCATGTCATAAAACTCGATAATCTTATCTTTGGTCAGCTCTATTGCCCGGAATTTATCTGACTTAACAAATTTCTTAGCTTCTCTGCTAATAATCATGTCAACAAAGTCATCATATGCCATTTGATCTTTTAGGGTTGTATAAGGTATGGTTACTATTTTCCTATATACGATTCGTCCATCAAATGGATTCTTAAAGGTGATGGTCAATCTCTCCTTAGCGTTAGCTATTCTTCCAAACCTCAGTTCACTTCTATGAGCGCATTTTCTACATAGAGACCATTTTTCAGGGATATGTACGATTCTTCCACATCCTTGGCATTTTTTCCACACTCCATTTATAAAACGCCACTCCACGTGAACGTCTCCTTCACTATTGATGTCTATTATAGCATAGTTGCCTATAGGTGTACCATCTCTCATTGTTCTATCCAGCCTCGCTACGTTTACATAGATAACACCATTATGTTCGATGTCTATTCCACCGTAGCTGTGACTGTGTCCAAAAATGTGTACCCGCGGACTATACCAGGCTATCAGATAATTTATTTCCATAAGTCCTGCATGCATGGACTGATGATAGTTGTCAATTAGCTTGCCTTTATCCATAATGCTATATGGTGGATAGTGTGTAACGAGAACTACTTGCTTGTAATTCTTTTTTAGTTCGAATGGACTAGAGTTCCTGCCATGTCCAACAATCACTATATCTCCAAAATACTTTGGTCCAGTTGTTTCTAGATCAAATACCTTTTCGACATTACACCCTTCTTCTATATCCCAGTTCCCCTTAACATAGTAAACAGGTTTACCTAGTTTTTCAGCTACGCTGGACAATATCCTACACATAGATCCGGGACGTTGCGGATTTCCTATATCGCCAGCAAAAACGACAACATCAAAGCCAAGATTTTCCTTAGAAAACCACTCGAGAAAACGTTCAACAATATCCTCCTTGCCGTGAACATCCGAAATAGCAAGTAGTCTAAGCCTCGCCACCAAAACCACCCATGCACGCCATACATCAACACGCAAAAATACTCTACTAAACATATAAATCAATACCCTACAATCTTGATAGAACAAAAAGGAAAAGATTTTAAAAACTAGTCAAAATAATAATGATAGCCCCGGTGGTGTAGCCCGGTCAAGCCTGCACGGGGCACCGAAAGCATACCGGCCTCTCGAGGCGATGGCCAAAGAAAGCCGGCGAACCCGGGTTCAAATCCCGGCCGGGGCACCAATTAATCATTTAATACTTAGCTCTCCAGCTCTCTTGTTTTGTTGTAGAAAAGGATAAAAGATTTTTTTAGAAAAATATTTTAGCCCCGGTAGCTCAGCGGCGGAGCACCGGCCTCGTACGGCTAAAGACGGGGGTTCGACCGTGTCGCCTAGCCCTGGAGAGCCGGGGGTCCCGGGTTCGAATCCCGGCCGGGGCTCCATTTTTATTCAAGTTGTTTTGCCTTGGTTTCGGGAAATAGCCAGATAAGAATTGACGTTGTGTAGGCTGCTAGTGCTGCTGTTGATAGAGCTACGCTCCAGCCCCAGTATGTTGAAAGAATTGCTACGATTATTGGGCTTATGAAGTTTATTCCGCGTCCAGTGTTGAATATGAATCCTAGCGCTGTGCTTCTTATCTCGGTTGGGAAGAGTTCGCTGAGAATGACTCCGAATCCTGACCAATAGCCAGTAAAATAACCGAGGAAAAAGCCTAGTGCTAGGAGTACGTTTTCTTCTTTTACAAAGAGGGTGTAGAGTATTATCATCGTTGCTTCGACTGCTGTAAAGAACGTCCATGTAGGTCTTCTTCCTAGCTTGTCTTGAAGGTATCCATAACTAATGTATCCCAGGAATGCCCCTATCTGAGTTGATGCGAGCCATTCCGCGCTTTTTACTACTGTAAAGCCTCTTTCTTGTGATAGGAAGACGGGGATCCACGACCAGAACATCCAGTAACTGAACATTGCCAATACGTCTATTGTTAGTCCGATGAGAACTTTGGGAAGATAGGGTTTTGCGAACAATTTTAGTATACTTATCTTGGAGTCTTTCTTTTCTACATTCTTTGTTAGCCAGAGTTCTGATTCGTTCAGCCTTGTTGTCATAAATAATACGAGAAAGGCTGGTAGTGCAGCTATGGCAAATGCGACTCTCCAACCAAAAAGTGGGTATATTGCTACTGTATCGATGATCGAGAACAGAACTCCTAGAGGCCATCCTGACTGTACTATACCTATCGCCAATCCTCTCCTTTGTCTAGGTATAGTTTCTGCTACAAGTGTCATTCCTGTGGACCATTCCGATCCTAGTCCTAATCCTATGAGAAACCTGAAAAGGAGTAGTTGGTGATAGCTGTAAGATAGAGCAATCCCTAGCGTTGCTAGTACATAGAGTAACAAGGATAGTAGAAGGACTTTGACTCTTCCATAATTGTCTGCTAGTGGAGCTATCAACATTCCGCCTACTACTGTTCCCAGAAGACCTATTGAGATTGCTAATCCGAACTCTACTCTCTCTATTCCCAGCGACTTCATTATAGGTATGGCTAGCATAGAGAAGAGCATAAAATCGAATGCCTCAAAAGCCCAACCTAGAAGAACTGCAAGCATTGTGCATATGTGCTTCCGGCTGGCCCAAAACATTGCAGTGATTAACTAATCTTCTTTGGTTAATATTTTTTTGTGAATATTCTTAAGATATTCGTTGAATGTGTTAAAAAAATATCATTTTTCTTTATCACTTTGTTAATAATTATAAATTTCTGGACCGTCTGTATTATATAGGCTTATTAGGATAATTGACGGTGAATATTAGGGTTTGAACAGGGATGCGTGGGAAGACTACCTTTATTTTCCTCATACATTTTCATCAACCGCCAGGACAGAATAGAAGAATTCTTGAGAGAATACAAAAGAATTCTTATGAGCTCCTGCTGAGAGTATTTGAGAGCTACCCTGACCTTAGGCTGACTTTACACTTTAGTGGACCACTATTATTATACTGGAGAGAATATTATCCCGATTATCTTGAAAGACTAAGAAAGCTAATTGCGAACGGGAAAATAGAAGTTTTAGGAGGAACATTTGGAGAAAGTGTGCTTTCGATAATACCATGGGACGATAGGCTAGAACAACTCATTAAAGGTAAAGAACTTGTCAAGGAGCTGCTAGGTGTTGATGTAAAAGGTGCGTGGCTGCCGGAGAGAGTATGGGATCCCACACTACCAGTTGTCCTGGAAAAGGCGGGATACAAATATGTTATTCTCGACGACGAAGTCGGATATCGTGCTGGCCTGTGGAAGGGCGATGTCCATAGGGCTATGTTAACGGAATATTCTGGAAGTAGGGTAGGTGTATTTTTCATAGATGGACCCATCAGGTATATTCTTCCGTGGAGAAGTCATACAGAAGTCTTCGACTATCTCAGAAGCTTTAGTACCGGAGACGGTGTGGAGTATGTTCTGTGGGGTAGCGATGCTGAAAAATTTGGAGAGTGGTGGGATCCGAGACCTGCAGAAACTTGGCTTAGGGTATTCTTATCTTTGCTAAGAGAGACACGAGATGTGGAATTGTTGACACCAAGTGAATATTTGAAGAGACACGGTTTCAGCGGTCTAGTATACCTTTACCCGGGAAGCTACGATAAAATGATGGAGTGGAGCGGGGGCTATTTTCCTAATTTTCTAAGAAAGTATAGAGAAAGCAACAATATGCATAAAAAGATGTTATACGTCCGCAGAAAGCTCAAAGAACTAGACGTATTCGACAAAACGTGGAAAGAGTATTTCCTTGGTCAAGCAAATGATGCATACTGGCATGGATTGTTCGGAGGAATATATATTGCATCGTTGAGGCAGGGTATCTACGAGCATCTGATAAGAGCTGAAAGAATTGCCGAGAGTGAGGGTAAGTATTTCCTAGGGGAAGATTTAATCATAAAAGAACTAGACTTCGACTATGACGGAAACAATGAAATTATAGTTGAAGCTCCTCTGGCAAATTATTATATAAAGCCGGATGACGGAGGAACCTTGTTCGAATTCGACATCAAGAGTAAAGGAAAAGAATTTAATCTCATAAACAGTATGAGCAGGTATAGCGAACCTTACCTTAGGGACGTCGGAAACTATCATCCAGACTGGTATAGGCGTGTTAGCTTTAGAGAACATATTTGGAGGGAGGGAGCCAATATATGGGACTGGGTGAACAATACTCCGTTCGTGGATACAAGCGATTTTGCACTAAGCAACTATATCGTAGAGAGTATAGGTAAAAACTTTGTACGCCTAGTTACCACAGGACATGACTGGGGCAAGTCCAAAAGCCCCCGCTTGATAGCAATATCGAAAACATATAGGTTCTTGGAATATGGTAAGGTCTTAGAGGTTGAATATAGGTGGAGGAATCTAGAAAAGGTTACGATTTTCCCAAGGCTTTCTATAGAATTGACGTTAAGTCCGAGGCTTTCGTACAAGACAGAAAGCCTGCCATGGTACACAGTTGACAATGAATACAATAAGAGCGTACTGGAACATCATATTAGTCCATGGTCTAAAAGAGTGACATTACATAGCGTGGACTTTGACGACATCTTTATAGAAAACGAGAAACATGGAGAGCTTTGGATATTCCCGATAACCACTATCTCCCGAAGCGAAAAAGGACTTCGAAATGAATATCAAGCTCTTGGTATAGTTTTCAACCATCAAGTTTCTCTTAAACCTGGAGAAGAATTTGGAACAAAAATCAGAATATGGTGGTAAAATATGGTAGATATAAAAAACGTATGGATGTTAACCTTTGAATCGAAACCAATTGTTAAGGTGGGAGGTCTAGGGGAAGTTCCCCCAAATCTTGCCTCTAGCCTAGTGAAAAAAGGTATAAACACTTACATAATAATGCCGAGTCATGCCCCTGAGGGTGCGAGAGGCGAAGAAAAAATAACGTCATTCGAACTTGATGGCACAGAAATTTCGGTTGGAAAAAGAATCTGGAATGGTGTCACGTTTATCCTATTCTCAGGCGGAGTTTTCAACGATGAACGTGTATACTCTGAGGAAACTATGATGGACAAGGTTGTTCTTTTAGCAAAATCTCTTGGATGGATTCTACAAAATCACAATAAAATCGGTATAAAGTTTCCTGACGTTATACACTTTCATGACTGGCACAGCGTAGTTTCTCTATTAAAGGTAAAGCATGCCTGTATCGACATTCAACGCTGTCCAGAACTTGTATACCATATTCATCTACTCATCAAGAAGAGAATAAATATTACATTGCTAGAGAAGGCTGGTATACCGAGAGACTTTAAACACGAGATAAGATATGGGAAGAGAGAAATTACGGTAAATGTAGAGAAGGCCTTAGAAATGGCAGGAAACATCGCAGAAAGACTTGGCGCTCTGGAGTCGGATATTTTTGTAACCGTTAGTAGGACTTACTTAAGGGAGGATAAAGATGGTGTGCTTAATAGTTTGGGCTGGGATCTTGAGGAAAAGGGAGGAGTTATCTATAATGGTACGGATTGGAGGTATAGCCAAATCTATAACGAAGTTGTAAAAGTTCACAAGGAAGGATTAGTCAAATTTATAGGTGAAAAAGAAAGATACGAGAGAGACGAGCTAAGAAAGTATTTTCTACAAAGGGCGTTGGGAAGCATGCCTAAAGGAGAGCCCAGACAACTTGACCTCAGACTGTTTGAGAAAATAAAAGAAAAATTCACGCCACCATTTTTAAACGATGGACGGGTTGAATCATTTGATAATGATGGTCCTCTAGCTATAACAACTGGAAGGCTGAGCAGGCAAAAGGGTATAGATCTTATTGTAGAGGCTATACCAAAAGTTCTCAAGGAGCTAGGTTCGGCTAAATTCGTTTTCCTAGTATTACCTGTTTGGGGTGGCGAAGAATATGCAGATATGCTGATAGATCTTTCGAGAAGATATCCATATAATGTCAGAGTTATCTTTGGTATTGCTCCATCAACCTATAGGCTTGCTCATATTTCTTCTGACACGTTTATTGCTCCTTCTCGATGGGAGCCTTTTGGAATCATGGCTCTTGAAGCGATGGTTACAGGAAACCCGGTAATAGCCTCCGCTGTGGGAGGATTAAAAGAAATAGTATTGGACATCAGAGAATATGGGCTTAAGGGAACGGGATTGCACGTAAATCCGGGAGATCCATACGATCTAGCTGATGCTATAAGGGATATGCTAGCATTTATGGAGGGATCACGGACTGGTGATATTGATAGATATACTCCCAAGATTGGCTGTGAAAAACTTAGGAATATGCTTGAAGAAACTCTTGATGCTGGGGATATAGTGAGAAAATCTGCCATTGATAGGGTTGAGACTCACTTTACCTGGGATAGTGCAGCTGAAATGGCTCTCGCAGTATATAAAAGGGGAATAGAATTCAGAACTAGCTAAGGTATGTTTTTGACAAGCGTGATATAAGCAACTAAACTCATTTCTTTCCTATAATTTAATTCATAGTATATTTCATAAAGTGCTCTTTCAACTATCCAAGGCTTTATTAAGATATAGATTTCATCAATTGATAGTTTTTCTAGTCCCAGAGGCTTTGTATCGGACATATTATATAATTCGACATATTTGGATAATACTAGTCTTGTCAGTTCTCTAGCCCAGGAACGCATAGTCTTAACGTGGCCACGGTTTTCTTCAATAATCTTTGCAGTTTCTTCAATAGACATGTTATTAAACGATTTTAGAGCAAAAAATGAGATATAGCTGACCCCTCGAATCAATGTTGCCAAATCTCTTGTAGCTGGTTCAAGCATTTTTCTATGGCCAGGGGGACGTCCTGGTTCTCCTTCAAAATCTACAATATAATATTGATTTGTTTTCGTAGTGTACAACATTTGGGAAAAATGTAGGTCTTGGTGGATTTTTATCTTGTATAATCCTAGATATTTTTCAAATAATTCAAGTGATTCTTCGAGTATTGATTCGGGTATGCGAAAATCATTAGACGACTCCTGTATCTTTCGGTTATAAAATCTTACTCTTTTTTTCCAAGAAACTATGTCTTTACTTGTGATATACGACTTTTTACACCAATCATCTGTGCAATTATACATTTTTTCATGAAATCTAAATAAAACATTAACTATTTTTTCAACGTTTTTTCTCGGTATTTTAATTTTTCCTGATTTAAGCGTATCTAAGGCTGACTCGAATATTCTTTTCCCACCATCTTCTGCCTCATCTAGAAATCTAGTTACTATACCTAAAGGAATGCTACCAAAGAAATATGTAAAAACAAAGCCTGGAGTTAAGTCAGTATTTCTAAGATATTCAAAAAACAAAGGTTCTAAATTAAATGAATCATATTTTCTATATCCCTTAAGAATATATTTTTCGCCATTATTTCCCGTTACCAATACCACAAGATTCGTAGATCCCGTCTTTAGTGGACTAACTTGCCTTATTTTAGTTGCATAAGAGGTGAAAAATCTATACCTTAATCCTGTTATTTGTCTTGAGAACAATCTTGATACGAATTCTATCGCGAATTCGGCTTCGCAAAAGTTTTTGTCGCATATAGGGATTCTATATTTTTCTGGACATTTTTCAGCATCCAGTAAAGGCAGAAAGTATTTGTCTACCCCACAGGAAATTTCGCCTACAAATATTTTGGGAGATAAATAGTGAAGCTTGCAGAGACAATGGCTGTTAATACGTTGTCTTTTCGAGAACCATCTCTTATCAACAAATAATGTGGGATCACAATAACACTGCCTAAAGCATGTACTCCTATTTGACATATTCTGAGAGTTTTTGGAGTAATTCATCAGCATTGTTTCCCTTAATAAGCTTTACATTTTGAAGTTTTCCTTCAAGTGAGATTATAATCTTGACGCCGAGAATAAGATGTAAAATCTCAGGAGTGTCTAAGGCAATACCATATATACCGAGTATTTTTGCTGAAAGCTCTTCATCCTCCTCAGATAATAATGTATGTATTGCAATTGTTTCTGAACTATTCTTTTTCGCAAGTATAGGAATAACATGCGGAATGCCACTTAGTCCTTTAATTGTTGAGTCTCTTTTAACTTTGTAGCCATTTTTTACTAAATATTTTTCAACAAGACCCAAAAGGTATTGATTATAAATCTCTTTAACTTTTATGGTATTGACCACATATTTGTAAATATTCTTGTATACTACTTCATTATAGTTAAATTCACCTCCACAATCTATGCAATAAAACCTTGTTCCTGGAATATGAAAGGATGCTCCACAATCCTTGCAGCGAAAAGTTGAACCTATTTTAATCCAGTCTTTTCCCATAATACCGAGAGGTTTCTTACAACGTGGGCAGATATATTTACCGTCTTCTCGTGTTTCCTCTAATATTCCGATATACCCGCATGAAATATGACTAAATAAAGTTATTCTTTCAACATTTATCGATCCACAGCTCGGACACAAAAACTTTACCGTAAAGCGAGAACCACCACATTTAGGACAAATTACAAATTTATCATACACTTTTCTCTTCAAAAAGTCTTTTTTTACCATTTCATTGAGAAGCGTCTCAACGCGGATATTATATTTAGAAGACAGTTCTTCAATTATAGGATAAGAGTACTTAGAACTTCCTGTGATATCAGGGGAGAGTTCTGTTATATCATTCTCAAATAGTTTTATAACTATTTCATTTATTACTTCATCTATCTTTGTCTTTTGAATTTTGAAAGTTTTGTTATTAGTTGAGCGTAGCGGATTCATCATTAGGTTCACTACAATTAATCTTTATGGCATTTTTCTATATTTACTGGATTAATTTATTAGTTTCATTAAAAATGGAATCGAATACTCCTCGAAACCAAAGTTGATTTTGTTAGGTAAAAATAAGAGGCTGATTTAGAAATATTTAATGGATATTTCATGGAGGCAGGGCTAGGCAATTATCAGCTGCAGGAAGGCGAAATATTGCTAGAGTTTTACGAGGTTGAACCACCCTTTGCCTATGTAATGATAGTCAAAACTCCAATTGGAAAAATAGAATATCGTGTTGTCGAACCTCCGTTAACAAAAGATGATATTGAAAAACTCGCTCAAATAAAATCCTTATTATTGGAGGTAAGCAAAATAGATTTATCAGAACTGTTGGAGAGAGAACCGCAAGTGGTTCTTGAAAAAGAGATTCGTAGGATTATTGATCGATACAAAATAAGGATTACAGGCGAAGCATTTGATAAATTTCTCTATTATATTAGAAGAGATACCTTAGGATACGGCAAGATAGATGTTTTAATGAAAGATCCTAATATAGAGGATATATCCTGTGATGGTGTAAACGTACCTATATATGTTTGGCATAGAAAATTTGAGTCTATACCCACCAATATTTTCTTTGACGATCCTGAAGAATTAGAGAGCCTTTTAATAAAGATGAGCTACCGTGCAGGAAAGCAGATCTCAATAGCCCAGCCTATAGTTGAAGGATCGCTTCCGGGTGGATTCCGTATTCACCTTACCTTAGAAGAGGTATCACGCAAAGGCGGTACCTTTACTATCAGAAAGTTCCGTGAAGTCCCATATTCAGTGGTGGATTTGATCAAGTTGGGAACGATTTCTCCTAGGCTCGCGGCATATTTTTGGTATATTATTGAGAAGGGAAAAAGCCTAATGATAGTGGGAGCCACCGCTAGCGGAAAAACAACGGCTCTAAACGCGCTAGCGACTTTCATCAGGCCTGAGGCTAAAATTATCACAATAGAAGATACGCCAGAGCTCAACTTGCCTCATGAAAACTGGGTTCCACTAATAACAAGGCCAAGCTACGAGGAATGGGTACGTAATGTCGACCTTTATGAGCTATTGAGAAGCGCGATGAGGATGAGACCAGACTATGTTATAATCGGTGAGATAAGAGGAAAAGAAGCTTTTGCACTCTTCCAGGCAATTGCGACGGGTCATGCGGGGCTATGTACAATGCATGCGGAAAACGTTGAATATGCTCTTAAAAGGCTTATGGCCGATCCAATGAATATTCCTTTATTCCTTATATCAGTTATGAATGTGTATGCTCTCATAAAGAGGTTAAAAATTGGAGATAGAGTTGTAAGAAGAATCGTGGCAGTCGAAGAAGCTGTAGGAGTAGACGTTGAAAGAGGAGTCCCAATTACAAGGAGAATCTTTCGGTATAATCCATCCATGGACACTATTGAGGAGACAAATGATAGTATTTTGCTAAAAACAATAGCTGATGAACAGTTTATCTCATACGAAGAGGTTATTGAAGAGATTAACCGTAGAGAACGGGTCATAAAGTTTCTTGTGGATAAGGGAATTACAAGCTATATACACATCAGCAAGATAACTCGAGACTATTATTACGACCCTGAGAGAGTCTACAGAAGCATCTTAGCTGGAACTTATGCGGTGTAATGAGCCATGTATATCGTAGCATATAAGTTACTGGGGGGACTTGCTGATAGAGTAGCTGACACGTTTAGCTTCATGAGGCGAGTCTATCTCGCCTCTGGGCTCCCAGAACCCTATGAAATTTATATATCTTTAGCATTATTTGTGACAATTTTTGTTGGACCTTTTGTTTTTATAATTTCTCTACTTCTTCACATATTCTTACTGAAGATGGATTTTTTCTTAGCTCTAGTAGCCTCTCTTCTATTATTCTTTGTAGCATCTATGACGGTTTTCACGCTTTTTCTCTACTATCCGGTATACAAAGTTTATAGCAGAAGAGTATCTATAGAGGCAAACTTACCATTTACCATAGCATATATGGCAGCACTTGCATCCGCAGGCCTAGGTGTTGAGAGACTTATCGAGCGGTCTGTAACCGTAGAAACAAATAAGGAACTGAAAAAAGAGTTTACCTTGTTATTAAAAGACATTAGACTCCTAGGCCTAGACACAGCAACAGCTTTAACGAGACGAGTAGATAGATCGCCCAGTCTAACGCTAGCATTATTGCTGATAGGTATTCGAGAGACATATTTAACTAGCGGAGATCTAAAAAACTATCTACTCTACACTGCACAGCGGCTAATAGCCGAGAAAACTAATAGACTAAGAAACATAGTGAACTCTCTTTCCATGCTGGCAGAAGTTTATACTACAATGATGGTCGCTGCACCCTTAATGTTTGTCGTGATGCTTATAATAATGAGTGCGCTGGGAGGTCAGATATTTGGACTGCCTCCTACAGTTTTAATATTTATTCTAACGTTCGTTGTAATGCCATTTTCTGCAATGGGAATCTACATTGCGATAGATGGCATACTTTCAAAGGTGTGAGCCATGCCATATATAGAGCTTAACACGACCAGGAAGATACTTTTAGTAACTATAGGAATATTTCTAGCACTAATTCCAGCATCAATGATACCTTTGCTGTTTCTTAGAGAAGCAGTCTTAAGTCTAAAACCTATAGGTCTTGGTATTCGAATATTTACATCGATAAAGGTTAACGTTCTCTTAACTTTAACGCTACTAATGGTAATTGTGCCATACGCTATAGTTGATTTCTTCAATAGAAGATATATAGACATGATAGACAAATCGCTACCTGCGTTTTTCAAGGGAGTATCTGAAGCTATAAGATCTGGAATGACCTTTATCGAAGCGCTACGCCACGTCTCGCTAACACTTGGAGGACCTATCGGTAGAGAAATGAACAAAGCATTAGTCAGAGTAGAGTTAGGGGACAATCTCGAAAACTCATTGGAAGGAATCATCAAGCGAATACATCTACCATCGCTTCAGAGAGCGGTAATGATTTTAAAGACAGCCTACGAAAGTGGCGGAAAAGTCATGGATGTATTAGAGACTTCAGCCGAAATCTATGCAAGACTCAGGGAATTTGAAGAAGAAAAAAGAGTAGTAATAAATCCTCACAGTATAACCATCTATGTAGCTACATTAGTTTACCTATTCTTAATCTTTGTTCTATTATATGCTTTCATATTTCCTATAGGCAAGTTATCTGGTGTTGCACAGTTTATTGGAGGTGTAGACCCAGAGATTTACAAGGCTATATTCTACTATTCAGCTACAATTGAGGCTTTGTTTGGTGGATTGATAGTAGGAAAAATGAAACACGGCAAAATTAGTGGAGGTCTCATTCACGTCATTATACAACTGTCCATAGTTATGGTGTTCTTTATGCTGATAGATATGTACGGTGAAAGCATAGCCATAATACCATTACGGTAAATTTATAGTATAAGAAACACATCTTTGCCTGGTAATATGATGGGCCGAAGAAGAAAGCTTTTAATTGCTGTGATTTTGCTATTATTTTTCCTAGATATAACAATAATATTTGGACAATATTATAAAGAAAAAGTTGAGATCTTTATATTAAGTCAAGGCGAAATACATGTAATACACAATATAGAGGCTGAAAACGTCGAGCCGATTATTATTAAAACGATAGGAACCCCCTATCTCATGATCGTTACAGACAGCAAAGGCAATCCACTCTTATACAATTATTCTGAGGGTGTAATTCAAGTTTTACCCATTCCGGGAGAAACTATAAATATTACATATTTTTCCAAGTTGCACACTAATAACAATAGTATATATACATTAACCATACCTTCTTCTTATCAAAATATTAAAATATATATTGCAGACATATACGTCCTACTAGATACTTCCCCCTTTCCTGACGATATTACTGTGACAAATAACTGGACAATATTAGTTTATAATAGACTAGAGGAGAATTTATCAGTACATGTTTTTGAGGT
>Ga0164318_10004500_pt1 | contig 13414 bp, 9 predicted proteins | sample GuaBasSedimGuay9_FD_113734 | JGI IMG/M metagenome (GOLD analysis project Ga0164318, IMG submission 113734) | Subseafloor sediment microbial communities from Guaymas Basin, Gulf of California, Mexico - Guay9, Core 4571-4, 0-3 cm | ecosystem: Environmental > Aquatic > Marine > Hydrothermal vents >...
CAGAATGGAAGTTCTGGAAGCTGCAGCGAGAATGACCATCCTGGGGGAACTTCTCGGTGATGTACGAACAATATCCGATGAGCGAAGAGCTGCTATCGACGGAATGCACCAGTAATTGAATGACCCATACTTAGGGTCGTACCACAGCGTAGCGAGGAACGATCCCGGCATTCACTTGGGAATGAACTTCTGGAAGTGAACCTGCTGTATTCTGCTCTTTTAACTTGGGAATCAAACTTTGTGTTCCAGATAAAAAACAGCCCCGGCAAAGTCAGAGAGATTTTCAACCTTGATAGTGTCCTCTATTTGCGAGAATTTCAGACAGCCCTCAGCCAGAGAATCCCGTAGGATATAGTCCTCCGAATCTTCTACAGCTATAGTTATTGCTCCCGGAGAACCGGAAAATGTATGGAGTACAATCAATAATTTATGACAGTCTTCTGAATATCGGGCTATCACCTGCCAGCCTCGGGGGGCACTGTAACTTTTCACCTCAGGCCCGAATCGAAAACTCTTTCCTCCAGAGAGAACAGGAGAAACAGAATTATGTAAATCTACGGCCGTTCTGACAAATCTCACTGTATCTTCCGAGAGCCCATCGATTTCACCGCTTAAGCACAAGCGTCCCAGAAACAGAGCAGAAAGACTGTAGTGGAGACGTTTTTCATCATCCGAGGGATGGACCACCGCCCAGATCAGGTTTTTTGAGGGCGGAATCTGCCGCAGAAGATTGGCGGCAATAACGGGAATAGCTTTTGTTTCATGGGCATCGGAGAAAGAAGAAACATCCATCAGATCAATAAAGGAAGGCTCCAGCCGATGCCCCCCGGAGGAGCAGCTCTCCATTATCAGATCCGGGAACTGTTCTTTAATCCTTTTATAGAACAACTGCACCTCCAGGAGGTGTTTTCGGAGTTCCTCTCCGGGAGAATCATCTCCATCGCAGCCCGGTCCAATTGTTTCATTGTAGTCAAGCTTGATATAACCGAGACCGCATTCCCTGATGAGGCCGGTGAGTTTTGACGCCAGATATTCCCGGACTTCTTTCTTCCTGAAGTCCAGGAAATACCGAGACCCGGATTTTATCGGTTTACCATCAAAGTGGAGCAGCCAGTCGATCTTTTTACGGAGAACTGCATTCTCCCCGACAACTTCCAGTTCAAACCACAGCCCGGGTATCAGATTGTTTTTCCGAAGTTCTGAGCAGAACGCCTTTAATCCGTCGGGGAAAAGTTCTGAAGAAACTTCCCAGTCTCCCTGAGTCGTTTCCCAGTTACCCCCGCTGTCGGCATACCAGCCGGCATCTACCACAAAGTACTTCAGCTTCAAATCTTTCACCCGCTTCAGTAACGGAGAGAGTTTTTCTGCCGAGGGATTTCCCCAGGTAGTACACCACTCATTAAAAACAGCCGGTACTCCGTGTGGTACTTTCACATCCCGGTACAGAGAATCAGTCAGCACTGCGGTAATATCATCGATACCACCGGAAACAACCGAAATCCATGCCTTCCCTGAATGAAAGGAAGAACCCGGGGATAAGGTTTTCGACCAGTGACCGAACTCCCGGTCAGCCTGGCCGCCGGAAAGGTGAAAAAAATCATCCTTCCGGTATATCTCCATCTGCCATGAACCCGGAGCCTCCAGGCGGGCACCCCAGAGAAGGTTGTTCTCAGTATCTTCAATACCGACAAAGGGAAACCATCGGCGGACAGGCAGAGAACCAAGCTGACCGAAACGTTCACAGTTTACCGAATGGTGGCACCAGGAACTCTCCAGCTCCAGTTCCTCTGCAGTACTGCAGACATGCCGGCCTTCTGAACTCCATGAGCTTCTGAACCTGTGTATCTGGTATTTCCCCGGTGCGTCATCTTTCTGCAGAGGACTGATAAACCCCATGGTGAAGCTGGAAAGCAGTTCAAGTGTCACATCATGATTACTCTCATTGAAAAAGCCGGCACTGCAGGATAAAAAGTCTGTTCCTTCAAGGAACTCAAGAACATGGATCACCATAAGATTCTCAGAGGAAACCATAGTTGTTTTTATGATCGTTTTCCCGCTCTGCGTTTCTACTTCCTGCGCACTGAATTGCAGCGATCGGGCGGTACTGCCATTCCGCATGGTCTGCCCCTGGCTGAAACCTTCAGCCCTTTCGGACCCGGCAACACTGACAAGAACAAGGGGTTCAACATCCCATGAGCTCGGGAAGTCCCCCCATTCTCCAAAGAAATGGTTTTCGGGAACTTCAGATAGATCTTCACGATGTTCCGGGATCTTATTTTCAAACTGAGCCGAAAGAATCCGCAAACCCATGATGAGGGTTTCGGTATCGAGAATGTAACTGACATTCAGATTCCCCAGAGTATAAGCGGAATGGAGTTGTTTCATCTTTCACCTCTGCATATCAATAGTAATATATCCCTATCAGTCCACTCCGGTTATGTCATTCACGATATCCAGGCCGGTGCAATCAACATTCTTCCCATCTTCAACATACACCGAAGCCCTATCATCGGGATGTCGTGTTCGAATTGTCATGTCACTCAGTTTCAGTCCCTGCACATGACGTGCATAAACGCCATGGGTCGGAAGGACAATTCGATCCTCATCAAACCTGTAGATACCGGCCCACCACCCCTTCAGATACTCCAGATCGAATTCCGGAACCCTTTCCCCAGCTGCTTCAGTCCCGGTGTCTCCCCCGTTTGTTTCAAGGAAGATATTCTGAAATCGAATATCTTCAATATCATGCCCCGGAAGGCCGGAAATAAATATCAGTGAGTTTTTCTCCGATACACCTTCAACAAATCGGCTGCATTTTACCGGTACTTTCTCAAAGACACAGCTGATACTGCTAAAAAGGAATCCTCGCATTCGTCCCATCGGTTCAACCTCTGCTGGAGCATCAACACAGGCCCGCTGCTGATATGAAACCAGGAAAATCGGCATCCTGGTATTCTTCATACTCAAGCCGGTAAACACCATGTTCCCCATGTCCCCGCCTTCACAGAGTTCAAGCAGTAGGCCCACATGACCGATTTCATGAAAAACACAGTTACTGACCGTGACGTTATCAATATTCCCCCGGGACAGCAGACCTATTCGCAAGGCATCCCAATTACTTGTAAAACTGCAATTTGTAACGGTGACATTCCGGCAGGGCCTGTCAGCCCGTGAGCTCTGAAGGCAGAGGCAATCGTCGTTTGCTTTTAAACTGCAGTTGGAAACCCGGACATTCTCGCATCCGTCAAAATCCAGGCAGTCACTGGTACCATGAACTGAGCTGTCAACGGTAACTCCGTCAACAATAATATCGGAGCAGTACAACCAGACCGCGGCCCAGCTTGGTGTGTTTTTAATGGTAAGAGAGTGAAAGGATATATGGGAACAGTTCAGGAACCGCAAAGTCATCGGCCTGTTATGCTGTGGGTCGGAGGTATCGGGAAAAAGACCCCCGTTTCCATCAATACAGCCCATTCCGGATATTTCAATATTCTGGGCATCCGATGCAAACAGCAGACATCTGTTCAGAGATTCTTCATCTTTGTACATGTGCCTGAATGTATCTGTGGAATAGTCAGATATGCAGGAACTGCCTTTAAGTACGGCACCTGCTTCCACTTTCAGGTGAGTATTATCCCGAAGAAATAAAGTCCCGGTCAGGTAGCAGCCATTTGCGATTATCACGGTACCCCCGGTTCGGGAACATTGATCAATGGCCTTCTGAATAGCGCTTGTATTCATGGTGATACTATCACCAACAGCACCGAAGTCCCGTACATCGTAATCCCTTGTGTATTTCACTTTTAACTACCTCTCCGCTAAATCCGGGGATCTCCGTCATCTGTTCCTTGAGATTATTCCGGCAGAAGAATCCCGATAAAAGTGATTCTTCTGCTGGCCAGCTTCATATAAACGATTCCTTCTGAAACATTCAGAGAATCACCGAAATACCCGCTTGCTGAAGATAGCCAGGCTTTACTTATTTCATACATGGTATTCAACGATACATTCAGCTCATTCCGGGAATTGTTTATCACGGTGATATGGATACTTTCATCATCCTGGAAGGATCTTACCCCGAGGATGCTGACAGCTTCAGAGTCACAGTGAATAAGCTGCTTGAAAGCTGAAGATTCTGAACTTGAAGGTGTACTGACCACCGGATTACGCACTTTATCCGCTGTCCGGGCCAGTTCTGCCGAATTGTAGCGGCCATGTGTTAGAAATTCATATTTAAAGCGCTTGAACCCAGGCTGTATGCGTCCGAAATTTGTATCCCAATAGTTGTTTAACGGCCATGCAAGCATCCCGGGATCGACCTCTCTGGGAATCTGTGTTAATGGAGGACCAAAATGAAACCCTCCGGCCATCACCATCGGAGCATCCGGGCAGAACAGAGCCGCACCGAAATCCTCTTCGTGCATGCTCAGATAGTTATCGACACATTGCCAGCCCCTGCAGCTTCCGGGAAGCTGCTCTGCATCAAGCTCTGTGGGAACTGCGGCCGTATCAAAATGGGCTTTCCATCCCTTACGCAATGAAAGGGGAATGTGAAAGTACAGGCCTTCGGGCTTATCATCCACCTCTTTTATAAAATTGACCTCAACACCGATGAGAGCCGAGTTTCCACGGATGGTAATCCTGCGGCTGAGACTGCGAACCCCGGGGGCCTCGTAGACTGTGGAATGGACAATTTCATGTGGGTATTCCTCGACACTGAAGAACACAACTCTGTGTGCTCTCTCATATACAGCCTGCCACTTCTGCCAATTGGACACATCATGTTTTTCCTTTTCCAGATTGCGTTTAAAAAAGGAGTTCCGACTACCGTCGATCAGACTGTCAGGACGTTCCCTGATAAACTCGAAAAAACCGGCCGTCTCGTCAGAAAGTATCTCCCGGTCTCTGATACGGTCTTTCAGGGACAGAATATGCCCGCTCTCTGAATCAAAGATAAGTTCATACCACTTTGATCGAATGCATCCTGTTGTTTCGGGTTGTCCTTCCAGTAGAACATTGGAAAAATCAATATTCAGTGAGATTCGGGACTCATCTTTACCGTCGACTGTGTAACTCAGTTCCCCGGATTTGATTACCGGTTTCAATTTTTCCAGTCCGATATTCTGATATCCGTAAGCCCCGATAGAAACAGGACCGCAGATTTCCCCGACTCTGTCAGCGGAAAGGTTTTCGTTCTGAAAGCGGTTCGCCCGGATGAACCTTCCGGCTGTTCTCCATTGAGGAGGAACGGATAGATAAACCTCCCGGTGTGAAGCTGAAGGATTGAAAATCAACAGACTTTTTATGCGATCGGCAGATTTCTGATTTCCCGCCAGAGTATCCAGTTCTTCAGCCAGACGGAGGAAGGCGTTTTCTCTGGCAATGTAAGCACTGCTGGTTTTAATCCGTTCCTGGGCCGCATGCTGATCATTGGCAATATCAGTATCGTAACTGCCCCAGGTATGCTCCTCATACAGGGCAATCTGATCCAGCACCAGCCGGCTTCGCCTGTTTTTCTCAATCTGATTCGACCCGTCCGACCGGCTGTTCAAAGCTCCGGCCAGATCGGCGGCAAACAGCAGACGCCGGGCTTCCCTGCTCACTTTGGTTTCATGAGCGGCGGCCCCGGAACCGAAAATCCAGTAATCCGTCCAATCTCCTGATTTCAAATCTATAGCCGCCGGATTCAGCTGTCTGATCCGTTCCAGCAGATCCACGGGTGTAACATACTTGATCAAGGGAGAGTTACCGGCTTCATTCCATTTTTGAATCAAGTCAGCAACAAGGAGATTGGGAGGTGCGTTGTCCCACATCTGGGGAGCGTGAGTTGTCGTCAGATAGCAGAAATCATAAGGGTATTTTCTCTCCTCCAGAAAGGCAGCATATTCTTCCCAGCCGATATGCATCCGTTCCAGAGAACCTTCCCAGCTGTAGAGATTCTGATCAAACATGGTGTAATGGGCACCGTTCATTACCAGTATGGAGCGGCCGGAGGGGCCTTCCCAACGAAAAACCCCCGGGCGCTCATCAATCTGCCGGCCGTAATGTGTATTTACAGCCATGGTGAGTAACTCAATACCTTCATCCAGCATCAGATCCACAATCGGCCAGGGTATTCCGTTGACATCATGAATATTTACAGTACTGATTTTTATTCCGAACCGTTCTTCCAGGTATCTTTTACCACTGAACAGATGAGCCAATGATACCGCATCCGAGAGAGGAGTACCGTTATAAGCAAGACCGGAGATTGCCAGCCGTCCCTGCTCAAGAAACTCCTCAAACTGATCGATTCGTTCCGGAGGGGCCTGTTCCAGCCACCAGAGAACCGGCTGAGAAACTTCGCAGGTCCATTTCGGCCTGCTGATTTCCAGCCGATCAGCAGTATCATCCAGTAGATCAAGAGCCTGATCAATATACTCAATCTGCAGAGCCTTCATCACAGGCTGGGAGTGGGTATACCCGAGATCCAGATGGCTGTGGTGAAGAACGAGGATTTCTTTTATCCGACTCAAAAAAATATCCTCATGGAGGTTTATCCTTTCAAACCTGAAAATGAAAGCCCGCCGAACAGGTACTTCTGCATCAGAAAAAACATCAGAACCGGAAAGAGAACCGCCAGAGCGGAGATGGCCATTACAGCGCCCCAATCCATCATGAAAGGGGTAATCATATAGAATATTGTTAAACTGAGAGTGTATTTACTCATTTTACTCAGGTAGATCAGAGGGTCAAGAAAATCATTCCAGCTCCGGACAAACTCATAAACCATTACTGTCATTATAGGAGGCTTGAGCAGGGGCAGAAGTATTCGAAAAAAGACCCCGATCCGACTGCAGCCATCAATGATACCGGCCTCGTCAAGCTCATAGGGAATCTGAATGATAAACTGCCGGAAAACAAAGATGTAAAAAGGAAACCCGAACATCATCGGGACAATCAGGGGAAGAAAAGTATTCGTCCATCCCAGATGACTGAACTCCATAAACTGGGGAATAACCTTCACATCCCAGGGGATGAGTATGCTCGCAATTACAATCACAAAAAAGATATTTCTCCCCGGGAAATCCATCCGGGCAAAACCGTAAGCAACAATGGCGGAAACCATAGTTGTGCCCGCAATGTTGATTGCGACTATTTTCAATGTATTCAGGAAACCGACAACAGTATTGTAGTCCTGAAAACCATTCCTGAAATTATCCAGGCTGAACCGCTTAGGGAATAGGTCCGGCGGGTACTTGAAAATCGCAATCGGGCCATTAACGGCCTTGATGAAGACCCAGTAAACAGGAAGGAGAAACGTTACAACCGTCAAAATAAGCAGCAGAAATAGTAATCCTTTGAAGAAAGCAGGTGAAATTGTTCTCTTATTCAGTATCATAACATCTTGCCCTTTTCAGATTGATAGAAAACCCATTTCCTGGAGGACTTCATGATAATAAGTGTCAAGGTAAGAATGACGACGAACATGAACCAGGACAGTGCAGAGGCATAACCCATCTTGAGAAATTTAAACGCATTCTCATATTCCAGATAACTGTAGAGATATGTTGATTTTGCCGGTCCCCCGGAAGTGATAACAATAATAGGAGCCAGCATCTGAAACTGCAGAATGAGAATAATAATTGTATTGATAAGAATTGTCGGTGTTATCATGGGCAGGGTAATATGCCTGAACTGGCTGAACTTCCCGGCACCGTCAACTTCGGCTACTTCATAGTACGTTTTCGGCACACCCTGAATGGCAGCGATAAAGAGTATCATCGGCTGCCCGATGGCCCAGATCCCGGTAAGTACAATGGAATACAAGGCAATATCCGGATTTTCAATCCATGCTATCGGTCCCACCCCGATGAAGGATAAGAGATAGTTGAACAGTCCGGTCTGGGTATTGAACATATAGCGCCAGATGAGTCCGCCGACAGCTCCGGACATAACAGCCGGAAGATATATCAAGGTTCTGGATATCCGGGTACCCGGTATTTTCCTTGTAAGAAGCATGGCAACAGCAAGTGAAATTACCAGCTGCAGGGGGACTTCCAGAAAAACAAACTTCAATGTTCTTCCCATAGCCGGCAATGCATGTCCTGCTGAATCAAATATCCTGAAGTAATTATCAAGACCGATAAATGTCAGATCTTTGAAATAGTCCCAGTTACAGAAACTTATGATGAAAGAAAACAGCATAGGTCCGGAATAAAAGAACAGGAATCCCAGGAACCAGGGAAGTATCAGCAGGTATCCGGACATCCTCTCCTGCGATTTAATCGAGTGACGAGACATAAATCTACATCCTTGGGTATTCTATGTGATTGTCGGCCCTGCTTCCTGACAGGAACAGAACCGACAGTATTTCAGTTATGAAAGATTACTGGGACTGGAGTATCTTATCCATTCGGAGGGCTGCTTCACCCAGAGCCGTCTGAATATCTTCATCTTCCAGGAAGATTCTCTCGAGAGCCAGCTTGAATTCGGTATCTGCTTCAAACCACTTGGGACTGCGGATAAATACGGGAGCTTTTGTGGCCATTTCACCGACTTCAGCGAAGACTTTCATGTACTCGTCATCCATAAGTCCGAGTTCTTCAGCCATACCCTTGAATACAGGAAGTCCCCAGCGCTGCTCGGCAAATACACGTCCTCCGGCCGGACCTCCGATGTATTTAATAAATTCCCAGACCTCATCCTTATGCTCTGCCTTGGCGAACATGGACCAGGTGGCGGAATGTATCACAGGAGTAATGGAATCACCTTTGTGGGGAACCGGCGGTGGAGCGATGCCGAATCTCAGACTGGTATCATCTTTGTAAACCGAGACGGGCCACAGACCATTATCCATCAGACCGACAATACCGCTCTGAAACTCATTCTGTCCAAGGTTCTGATAAGCATCCATTGTTCCCGTGGAAATGGACATATTGAAGAGTTCCTTGTACCACTGGATAACTTCAACCACTGCCTGTGAATTGATATAACCGGACGCGGTTGTTCCATCGGGACTGCAGAGATCGCCTCCGTTGGACCAGATGAAGGCCTGAAGAGCATAGGTATGCCCGGGTATTGCCACATACCCGTAACGGGCATTGGCACCGGTTTCATTGTTATTGAGAGCTTTAACGGTGGAAACAAAGTCATCAAAAGTCCAACCCGCTTCAGGATAGGCAACTCCAGCTTCATCAAAAACATTTTTATTGTAGAACATGGCCCGGGGAGTGAAGTCCTTGGGAAGGCCGTAGATACCGCCTTTATACTCTGCCCATGCCTTTACAACCGGAAGGTACTGATCCATGTCATAATTATCCCTGGCAATGTAGGGACTCAGGTCCTGAACGATTCCCGCTTCTGCCCACTGGGAGGTATTCCACATCAGAAGTCCGTCAGGTGTATCTCCTGCAGCATGAGCGGTGAGAACCTTATCATCATATCCCTGGGGAACACTTTGCATCTCAACTTTAATTCCGGGATTCTGTTCTTCAAAGGCTGCGATAATCGGTTTGGTGATTTCAACTCCCGGACCGGAATCCCATGTGAGGTATGTAACAGTAACAACATCCTCGCCTCCAGCTTCCTCACTGCTTCCTGCTGCCATCAGACCGAGTGCAGGAATGAACATCATCAAAAAGATGATTGTGATGCCTTTTTTCATAGCTAACTCCCTTTAACAAAATTAACCTTGAGACCTTACGGTTCTCAGAGTCAATTCCAGATTAAAGCCCTCCATACACCGGTACCAGTTACCAAAGTAACCGATTCAGGTACTAAAGTACTCCTTCTGGTAACCTAATGAATCTCAATCTTGTCAATACGGAATTTCATCGCCAGTCTCATTGCCTGGAACCGGTTTTTAACGTTGAGAGTGGAGTATATTACGCTCAGATAGTTTTTTACCGTCTGATTACTCAAGTGAAGGGTGTCGGCAATTTCTTCATTGCTGTATCCCCGCATGACATGAATAAGAATCTCCCGGTTTCGATGGGAGAGATGATTGTACCAGTCTGGAACTATATTGCTTTCATGTTTCCGGTCACTCTGAGTTCTGCTGTAGTTGAAGACCGAAGGGGATACAATCCGTGTTCCCGCAGAAGCACCGAGTATTGAAGCCACCAGTTCATCTGAAGTGATATCTTTCAACAAAAACCCGACAGCACCGGCTTTCATGGCCTCCTGCACATAATCATCATAACCGAATGCGGTCAGTATGAGAATTTTCACATCCGGTTTAAGACGCAGAACGTCAGAGGTCAGTACAATTCCGTCTTTTTCCGGCATGTGAATATCCATCAGGATAATGTCGAAATCATCCTTTGAGAGTGCTTTGAATACCTCATCGTGATGGTTGGCCACAGTGACAGTGAAATCATTCTCCTCATTATGCTCAAGAGTCTGTTTGAGGGTGTCGGAAAAAAGCTTCTGGTCGTCTACAATCAGAACATTCATCAGGCAATTCTATCACAGTCAATCAACCTTCAGGGAATCTCCGCAATTCTGCTGAATGATATCTCCCCCGGAGATTTTCCGACCATCCTCCCAACTGTCCCGAAGAATTACCGTTGTGCAGTCGGCAAATGCAAAAATCGGTCGACCCTCGGGGGTTTGATATGAAATATCCATATCCCGGATCCGCAGATTCTCCAGATGTCTGCCGAAGACTGCCGATGAGACCGGAATCCCCCAGACGGTTTTGTCATCAGTCCAGTACCCATGTTCCCCGATATCAATTTCATGCATATCCACAATATTTTCCAGAGGGGAAGGAACAGCTTCCCCGCCGCCGGGCAGAGTCAGGCAGATATTCTGCAGGGAGATATGCTTCAGCACGCCATCCTTATGACCATGGAGAAATATGGTGCTGTTCCTGTCGGGACGAACAAGAAAATCATGGATATCATCGTGACTGTAACTCTTTTTGTCCCAGGGAATGGTTGGCCCGGCATGGGCCTCTATAATGAGATTTGAAAATTGAATGTTTGAGATTTTCCCTGCAGGCATCATCCGCGGTTCGGATACCTGAGAACCGATATCGGTCCATTGAGCGTTCATGATAAGGATGGGTGCTGTAACATTCTCCATCACAATCGAGGAGAAAATACAGTTTTTAACTTCAGCACCCTCAAACATGCCGATCTTGATTCCTCCGCCTCCGCAGTCTTTCAGCACACAGTTGGACATGACAATACGTTCAAAGCTGCCCTTGGACAGAGGACCGATACGAAAAGCAGCCCATCGGGAACTGATGATGCAGTTTGTAATACTCAGATCTGCCAGGGGTTTATCCCGATGACTTGTGGTGAGGGCGATCCCGTCATCACCGCAGAACAGTGTACAGTCAGAAATTGTAATCCTGCAGGAGCTTTCGATATTAAATCCGTCCTGTCTGTCGTTGAGAACCGTTAACCCCCTCAGCTTGACATCTCTGCAGTACTTGATATGAACACACCAGGAATGGGCTCCACGGAGTGTGAGGTTCTCCATGGAGATATCACTGCAGTCGTTCAGGCGGATCAGCATGGGGCGCTGAATACTGTCATGGGCTAAAGGATCGTCATGTTTACACTGAAAATCTTCCTGAAACTGACTATCAATGATTCCCCGGCCGGTAAAGGTAATCCCCTTCTCTCCCTCGGCATGAATCAGACAGGGATCCAGGGGTTCCGGATAGTAGGGACAGAACCCCGTATCCTTTCCATAATCAGTCAGATCTGTGGAACCGAGAATTACAGCATTTTCTGCAACATGCATACATATATGGCTTTTCAGGTATATGGTTCCGATGAGAAAACAGCTGCCGGACGGAAAGAAAACCACACCTCCGCCATTTTTACTGCAGGTATCTATTGTGATCTGTACCGCATGTGTATCCGGGGTTATCCCATCACCGGCAGCTCCGAAATCCCTGACATTATATATAACGCTCTCTCCCATTCTGAAAACCTCCGGGGAATGAAACTGGAACTTTAAATCTAATCCCGGAGACACAATGGTTAAAGTGACAAAAATCCTGTAATCAGGTACTTAAGTACCTGATCACTCACCTATAAGCGGAAGTCTGACATGAACAGAGAACTCTCTTTCTCCACTTTTAAAGTCTATCGTTCCTTTGACTCTGGCCACACGTTCTTCCATAGTACTCAGTCCGATACCCTTCTTGATTGACTTTGCTCCCTGGCCGTTATCCGTTATATCAATGAAAAGCACATTGTTATCTATTCGGAAATGTATGGATATCTGTGTCGCTTTACCATGCCGGAAGGAGTTGATAAGAGACTCCCGAATCACTTTGAATACAGTATCGTTGTATTCCGTTCCAAGATCCCAGGGCAGGTTTGCCCAATTCACATCCACCTTCATATGAGTAGACCTTGAGAAAACAGCAATCAGTCGGTTCAAATCCCGTAATCCGATTGCGACAATCGGTTTAAAGGTATGCAGCTTGTAAAGAACAGCCCTGGTTTCATCCAGTCCGTACCGGGCCTGGGATCTGACAACCGAGAACAGATCCTCCAGTTCTTCAGAATCAGGGGGGTGTTTTTCAGCCATATCTGTAATGGCCAGAATATTTGTAAATGATTGACCAACTACATCATGCAGCTCTGTAATAATTCGTTTCCGTTCCTTCTCGGAAGTTTCCAGCTCAACTGCCGTAGCATATTCAAGATAACCCCGGTTAGCCCCGACAAGCTCTTCAATAACCAGTTTCCGATGATCGGATTCATTTATCTTCAGGTAAAATTGCGCACGAAGGGAATTGATATACATACCGAAAATACTGAAAACCACAGCCCAGGAGCCGTAGGCGTATAAAGCAACTTCCGAAGGGGTCCCGGCTTTAAAATAATAAACACTGAAATCCATCTGGCTCACAAGACAGACCGGAATGCCGAGAACCAGAACAGCAAGGGCCGGTTTGAGCGGCAGGGAAAATGTAATATCGAGAATCAGGGCAGTCAGAAGGACAAAATCCGTTGAAAGAAGTTCACCGAAGGGAATACCGATCAGAACTATCGTGATGAAACGAATTGCAAGCAGCAGAAGAATCATGGACGTTTTTTTTACAGCAACCAGCCCCAGGGATGTCAGAGCTGAAAGACCCAGAAGAATAAGAAAATCACGTATCCATGTATCGGGAACGCTCAGGGAAGCAATATCCTTCAATCCTGATACAAGAGCAAGGTACGAGAGCACCAGACTTATCAGTACCCTGATAAGAGATGTGGACTTTTCATTCAGCATCTTCATTCAGGTGAAAGTCTAAAGCTTTAAGCTCCCTGATGCCCAGTGCATTACCTGTTAAGCTTTTTCTGATAGTTGAATATACACATATACTGTGTTATCCTTATTATGTGTAGAAGAAAAGCGTGAGGGTGTCTTTATGTCAAATATTACAATGACTCTGGGTGATGACGTAATAAAGAAA